>JAABUP010002085.1_pt1 | contig 40179 bp, 57 predicted proteins | sample 5559201 | NCBI WGS metagenome assembly JAABUP01 (sample SAMN10711887, study PRJNA513373) | rock metagenome | isolation source: Antarctica rocks | place: Antarctica | reverse complement strand
GTCCTCCTTCTTCACTGCACGCTTCAGCTCTACAGTTTTGCCACTGAGGGAGTGCTGCATGACCAGGCACTTCTCCACCGACATCTCATCCTTGTAGGTCACAAAACCAAATCCCCGGGATCCACCGTCAGGCTTTCTGAGGATCTGTAGCAGACACAACATAAGGCACCCCATCAGACAAAGCTTTGAGTTTGTAGAGCTGTGCATGATCAAGTGCAAGGCTTGCCTGAGATGCATAAGGCTCAATAAATGCTGCTATATAACAGAATGCAACCTATAGTTAAGCAAGGCAAGGAGAAGGTGGTCCTTGGCTGCAAAGCACATGAGTGAAGGGGCCTAGAATTTGAGAGTCAGAATGTACAGCATGAAATATCAGCCCATGCCTGACGGTGTCGTCTGCAGATGAGATTGTGCATCCGCCTGTGTATATGCTGAGGCAGCTACTTCAGGCTGGGCTGTCAAACATATTTGAACTTTGACAGGGAGACCTCATTGTCAACCACTTGACATGCTTAGTAGCTCAGTTGAGCCCAGCTGAAGCCAGAAAGAGGAAGATGCTCACCACACAGTCCTCTATCTCTCCAAATTGAGAGAAGTACTGGGAGAACTCCTCATCTGCAATGTCGCCCTGCGTGCACCATGATACACACTCATGCACACTCCAAGGATGCAGGCATCTCCAACACAGCTGGTCCTTCTGAAAACCTTGCAGTCAGATTCTGACAACCTTGCAGTCAGATTCACTCATAAATCCACAACCACAGTCTGAATCACACTCTGATCACAAGCGCCTATAAGCCCGCATTTCTGGCTGTCATGAGTACTTGATGCAGCAGAAGTGGCAATGTGGCAAATGCTTGAGAGATACTATAGCCATGGTTCTCACCGTGCCCCCAACAAACATCTTCTTGGTGAGCGAGTTGCCGCTGCCTGAGTTTCTGGGAACAGCAGCTTTGGCTTCTACTTTCTTGCCGTCAATGATGTGCTGCCGAGTCTGCAAGGACAACACAGCCGATATATGGTGTCTGTAAAGCCTGAAAGCTGATATTAGGTCGGCGCTATACTTGGGCAGATAAGGACCAAAACCAAGCCAACTCTTGGCTCTAGGCAAAGTGATGAGCAACCTATTTACAATACTTTATGCAGTCTAGAGATCATAGAGCCTGCAAGCTAGACATGCAATCTCTTGCCATCTGGATCTGCCGCTGTGCAACAGAAAAGCAGCTTGCCCTGTTAGGTTGTAAGTCAACCTTTTCTGGACCTTGATGCCTACCTCTAAGAATGACTGTGCATGTGCAGGGTCTGTAAAGGTGACAAACCCAAAGCCACGGCCTTCCATCAAGACATAGTCTGAAACGTCACCCCTGAGCAGACACTTTGCCTTAAGCCAAAATGCAACTCATGCTTTGGGTCACACAGCAGCGCCCCAAATTACTGCTCAGGCTTTAGATCAGAATACCAGGTCATACACACCATTGACGGCAGTAATTGAGTAGGGTATCCTTGGTTGTGGCATTGTCAAGTCCTCCCAGAAAAAGTTTGCCTTGTACGAACTCTTCTCGTCTTCCATTCGAAACACCGTCTTCAAGACCCATAGATCTGGTACCTCCGCCTCGTCCCATGCCTCCCATTCCACCCATAGCTCTACCTCCGCCAAATCCTCCTTGCTGAGGCATTCCCATGCCCATGTTCATGCCGCCCATGCCAGGACCCATTCCTCCCATGCCCATGCCGCCGTACATACCGCCGTTATTGTACATGTCAATTGGACGCAGGCTGTAATGTGGACGGGCGCAACAACTGCGGATCTCGCAGAAGCTCAAGTTGCACTTTTGGCCGACGGAAGGCGTGTGACCCTTTCCCATATTTTCCCAGAAAGTAAATCAGGTTATTCCTCGTCCTGGCTGCACGGCTGTGTCAACGTTGTTGCTTTGCGCGCGGATGCCGCGTCTTGCCGAGCCAGGTCATCCCAACTGCTTGAGGATGCACTGAAGGTGCCTTTGCGCATTACTGTACAGCTCTGACTTGTTTCGGAGGTTTCCCAGTGTGCTTTTAGCCGAGAAGCACACCGCCCTGCAGAGCCATTGTGATCCACAACAATGGACACATTGTCAGCACACGAACAGAAGCTTCATCGCACCTTAATCCGCGAGCTGACCAAGGATGAGCTCTGCAACAAGGTACACTTCGCACAGATGTCAATCACGATAGGTCAAAGTGATTCACCTCTCGAGTTAGTCCCTTTTTGCTGAAGGTCAAGCATGGAGCACGGGCACCAGCAAAACTTAGGTCCCTGGCTCTGGATACGCACGACAGTCTGCCGGCATATGGAGCTCCAAAAGTACGAAGAGCACCTCACGAGCATGTACCAGTCAACCGCAGACAGGTATGTGGTGCCAACAGTACTGTCTACACGCTGTAATGCTGCCCAGTGGCGACTCCCTGCCCTACTTCGGCCCAGACAGCCGGTTGAGACTGCTGTTCCATGTCTCCAGCTTTCAAGAAAACAAACCACAGTGGTGCTTGGTCCCTTTGGTCCTGAGGACCCTCACCAGCACGACATGTCACACGCCAACAAGCTGGCTCAGCTTGCTTATAGCAAACGCGCACACAGTGAGTGGTCGCTGCTGCAAAAATGGGAAGCAGATGTGGAGAAGCTGAGCGTACAGGAGCGCAAAGAGCTTCTGGCAAAGCTGAAGGTGCACTCCTGCCTTTGCAGTGTCCCATATTGTGATCATATGATGAGTGGCGTGCATAGCATGCCTGTCATGCACAGTATTTAGGCAACTGACTGTAAGGCTCCCTGCTCGGCATGACTGGTTTGTTCAGCATGCAAGGTCTGTCTTGCTGCTGCAACTGTTGTAACTGCACACACATGGACAAAAGTCACTGTTAGTGGCTGTGCCAGTTCTGTACAATGTTGTTGCTAGTGGTTGTCATTGATCAGGTTGCTGCAGACACCCAAGCTCGTCACATCTGATGTTTGCCTCTGCACTTTCCCCACAGGAGGAACAGCGGGTGGTGTTGGACAAACAGGTGCTAGACAAACAAAAGGCAAAGCTGCAGCTGCAGCAAGACAAGTTGCAGGATGCACAGGACCTTGCAGCTGCCCTGAAGCAGCACAAGATTGATGAAGGCAAGGCTGCAGCTGCCAGACGGAGTGCTGCTCTGCAGACCAAGGCTTTGATGGCAGGCCAGGTGGGTCAAAAGCATCATCATGTATTCACATTCCTGTACCATTTTCACCTAATCATGCACCGTTTTCACCTATTTATGTACCATTTTCCTCGTGCGCATTGACGACGCTGCTGCTGCTGCTTACTTTGCATTAAAACAATAGCCTACCTTTTGTGCATTCATGACGACTTGCTGCTGCTGGCTGCTAGAAACGTATATGCTGCAAGGAATCATGTCCATTTCTCTCACCAAAGGCAGTGGCATGTAGACATTGAGCAAGCAGATGTCGTGCAAAGCAACCAACTGGTCAATCCCAAACTACGAGAATTTGCTAGTACTTGTCACCAGCAGAGAACACAGGATTCCGTGTATGTGTGTGACTCAGCAATTAATTTGTGTACATGGACACATCCATGTTCTAGCATATCTGCTTGCAGACACAAAGTACATTCTTGTCTGCTTGCAGACACAGAGTACATTCTTGTCGACATGGGCATCAATGGGATTTCTGTTCAGCACGATGAATCCATGTGTGTGTGTGTGTGTGTGTGCAGGTGGCTCAGTATCGCAGCAACAAACAAGAGGCAAGGAGAGCAAAGCTGGCGGAGGAGCAGGCTGAGCTGGATGACATGTACAAGAAACAGGCAGAAGAAGACGTATGCTTCCTCTCAGCTTGATCAAAACTCTGTCTGTCTGTTGCATCTGTCTGTGTGTGCATGCTGCATGGCAAAAGCGTGACAGGCACTGGGTTAAGTGGGTGCCCTGTATAAAGCACAAGCACTTTTTCATGACTGTACAACTGCAATCGTGGAAGTGTTGCTTCAGTTTTGTACAGGGCACTCAAGTATTCCAGTTCCGTTTGTCATGCTTTCACAGCAGCATTGTACCAATGCACACTCTGCATACATATTTGCACGCATGCAGCAGCGCGCAACACATCTGCTGAGACGGCACCATTGCACAAAAGGATTTATACACAATAAGGTCTCACAGGTGTAAGCCTGCATTTCCAGCTGCAGACCTGCTGACTTCATGTCTGCTGTCTGCTCAGGCCAAGAACGCTGCTGTGCAAGCATGACAGGCACTGGACTACTTGAGTGCCCTGTATAAACCACCAGCAACTTCTTCATGACTGCAAACGCATTCATCAAGAAGTTGCTCGGGTTTTATACTGGGCACTCAAGTAATCCAGTTCTTGTCATGATTTGACAGCAGCGGTGTAGCAATGCACACTCTATGCATACATCTTGCAGGCATGCAGCAGTGCACAAACACAATAAACTGACAGCTGAAGTGCGCAACAATGCTAAGACAGCATCATTGCACAAAAGAAATTCACACACAACACGGGCTCACAATTGTTAGCCTGCGCTTTTAGCGGTAGTGTCAGACCTGTTGACTTCATGTCTGCTGCCTGCTCAGGCCAAGAAGGCTGCTGTGTTAGCGTGACAGGCACTGGATTACTTGATTTGCCTGTGTATAAAACACAAGCACTACTGCATTCATGAAAGTACTTGCTTATGTTTTGTACAGGGCACTCAAGTAAACCAGTTCATGTCATGCTTTCACAGCAGCGTTGTACCAATGCACACTGAATGCATACATATAGTTGCAGGCATGCAGCAGCGCACAAACATGTTAGACTGATATCTGAAATGGTGCTGGGACAGTGCACTGAAGGAACTGTACACAATAAGATCAACTCAAATGCCAGCCTGCAGTTCTAGCAGCAGATTCACACTTTCTGACTTCATGTCTGGTGTGTGCTCAGGCGAAGAAGGCGCAGCAGCTGCATGATGACAGGATTGCCATGGCCAAGACTCTGGCAGAGAATGACGCCAACATCAAGGCCAAGAAGAAGGCTGCCAAGCAGCAGGTATGCTGCATTGCCCACCTGCTTGTGATTAATCTCATTCCATGTATTTGATCGCTTGCTCCCTCCCTCACTCCCTCGCTCACCCACCCACCCACCCACCCACCCACCCACCCACTCAGACATTCTTTCATGACAGACATGCATCCCCTGGGTCAGGCATGTATGGCTCAGGGTTGCTCTTCGTGTGAGATCTTGTTTGGCAGTCGGCCTACCAACAGCATCATGTATTGATGTGCTCAACATCGGACTGGACAATTTCATACTGCACTATGACCTGGGTGTCTTTTGCCCTTGGGTTGACTCAACAAAAGCTTTCAAACGTTTGTTCCGCATCTGAATTTGAAGCTGTTGTGCAGCATCCTTGGAGCTGCCTGTGCACATGCATAGAAAGCATGTCAACATGGGGCCAGAGCACTGCTGTCGTCAGTGAGGATGCAGCACTGGCGTGCGATTTAGCTCCTTGTGTGCAGGCCTTGGATGATGATGAGATGATGAGGCAGTATGCAGCCCTGCTGCTGAGGCAGGACACTGCCAGAGAAGAAGCCCTGCTTGCTCTTCAGGCCAGAACAGCCATGCGAGCTGAGGTGGCTGGACTTGAGGTGGGTCTTATGAAGTTCTGAGCTCTTGAGGTATTGCATTTCTGTCTCCACTTACAATTGTTATGAGTCTCTACATGGCTGAAGAAGCACATGCTTTCTTGGCCCTGATGATGCTCAGTTGTGATCCTTGCTCAATTTTGCTCAGAGTGCTGAGCTCAGCTGAAGGTGACCTGATTTTGCTCTTTACAGGCACGACACTCGTTATCAGCACTTTTTGCGCACATTGCAATCTTTTTGCAAGATTGCACTTGCCGTTAGGTACTGTAACAGCATAGCTGCAAGGTCTGATGTGGTTGAAACCAGGTTGTATCAAGAGTGCAAGGTACATGCTCAGAGTGTGGCATTTTAGTGCAGGATGGCAACCACTAGCCTGAAAAACCCCAGCATGGCAAACCCTAGCATGGCAAACCCTAGTATGGCAAACCCTGGTATGGCAAATTCCAACAAGCTGATGACCATGTGAGTTTCCTTTAGGTAAAGAAAGCCAGAGATGAAAGGGAGGCAGCTGAGAATGCACGTATTGCAGCAGCTGTTGCAGAAGCTGACAGAAAGGCAGCGGAAGCTGCTCAGAAGCTTGCAGATATGCGGCGCCAGATGCAGCAGGACTGTGACAAGGTATACATCACCAGGGTGGCAAGCTGCCCATTCTAAACCCTTTAAACTTCTTAACTGCTGTGATCATACACCTCACAGCATCAATGCATGATGGTATGTTAAACCATGTGTTATATGGACCTTCTATTGGTTCAATTATGCTGGGCCAATCTGCAGGATCTTTGACAACACTTAGCTGCAGTTCAAGGACCTGCGTTGCTGGCCCACCACCACTGAAATTGTGTTTGCAGCTGGTTTGTCTGCAGCCAGCAATCAACTGATCTCCAGGAGAGTAGGTAGCATTCAGCATTGCAGGAAGCCGGCTCACGCTGATCTGGTGGTGCCACTCGCTCGTTGCAGACAGCAAACATGCGCTTTGATGTGTATGCGGCGATTGAGTCAGCCCAACACAGTCCATCCATGCAGTGTCTAGTGACGAGCCCATCACAAACAAGTTTGTGCACCTGTACTGTATTGAAGACCTGATGTAGGCCAGGTTTTTCTGAGCATGCTGGAACAAGGTCTTTATGTCATGCAGGCAAGGCAGCAACAAATGCAGTTGAAGGCAAAGAGGAGAGCGGCTGAGGAGCAACAGGACTCTGATTTCATCAACAGCCTTTCCGCTCGCGAGGCCTATCTTAGCAAGCTTGAGCAAGCTCACCAGGCTGCTGTCAAGGCTCACAATAACAAGATCAAGTAGGTTTGTGCATTTTGGTGCTTGCATGGGCCTTGCATCAGTCACAGCAGCCTATGCCTTGACAATGGCGACAATCTGTTGTGAAAGTGCATAATCTGCAACCTATGTGGCTTAAGACACAACAGAGCACAGCTCAAAATAGTTCAAAACGCAGCTCAATACAGTCTAAGATATCATCTGAGGCGCCTCAGGCTGCAGTTATATTGTGAAGTGTGGCAATAGCTTGCACCTCAAAAGCTTATTACCAGGTCAACTCAATGCTGGCTGCAGCTTGTTGTGCAAGAAGCTTCTGTATATGACTCTGCACCGTGCATGTGTAGCAACGCAGCAGCCAATGTGGTCGTGCCAATAATAATGTCAAAGCAAAGTATTGTCTTGTGCAGGATGGAGCTGGAAAGGCAGATTGCTGAAAGGGAGGAGAGCATGGTGAATGAAGACACAGCCATGACTGCTGCTGAGCGCAAAATCAATGCCCCTGTGCTGAGCAAAGCAATTGCTGCCAGTCCTGCCTGCTGTGTTTGTGGCCAGTGTGCTGATTGCTGTGCCTGGCAGCAGACTCGTACCAAGCTAGGCAGCAGCAGACGCAGCAGATGACAGCAAGAAGTTTATGAGTAACATCGCTGCTCATGATGACGCCTCAGCTTCTTCATTTGCTGAATGTGACTAATCTTGTGACCAAACTGTTACAAGTTACGAATCTCACATTCAGGTACTGCTCGCGGGTCACAACACCCTACCTTTTGCTAGTCCGTAGATGAGACCAGGCAACCTCTGCTGCTTACGCTGCCACAAAATCGTTGCAACAATTGTTGGTGCCTTCTTCCTTTATGCAGCATCAGCACCGTTACCCGACAAGGAGCAGAACTCTGCCCTCTGCCGAATCAGCAGGTCAGAGCGCGACATCACGATATGCCTGCGCTGCGTGCTTTTGAGCATTCTTCCGTTTATGCTTCACGTGCAGCAAGCCAATTGCTTCCGTTTTTTCGCAGACTGGGCCAACCTTACTAAGCAGATCTGTCAACAGATTTTGGGTGTTGACGCGCGAACCTACCTCAACGGTGTCCAAGTGTGCAAGACATGGCACGTTCACAGACTTGACATTAGGCCCAAACATATAGAATACTTCGGATGGGCAGTACAGGACGAGATGGAAGACATGGAAAGACTAGCTTTAGCTCTTGGGGACATAGTTTGGCAGGGACGCCCAAATCTATCTAGTCTCATGCTGGATATTGGTATGGTTGGTAATGCTGAAGAGGCCATGCAGCGCATATACAGTGTGACCTCTGCTGCTCGTTTCCCCTTTCTGGTCAAGCTAGACATCACTTTGGCCTATTTGACTGACTGGACACTGCTCAACGAATTACCGAACAGCTTGAAGGAGCTGAGCTTTGGAACATTGGTGGGGGGTGCATATGATGACATAGATGGCACGACATGTGGAGAGCTCTACCTGCATGATCTGCCGCATCTTGAAAAGATACAGTTGACCTTTGAGAGTGATGAGGAGGAGTCAATTAGGATATACCATGACTTGAGTTTGCCCTCCCTGCAACATGTCGTTCACTTCAGCAGCAATGATGACTTTGTTATTCAGCCAGTCACGTTCGTGGACTTGGGTCCAGACTCATTTGCTGACTCTTGTGTCGTAGTCTGTAATTTGAATGTTTCGTATAGCAGGTGTGACATGTCCCACCATGTGTGGACCTTGGTCGATCATGGCGATGTTCTGCGTTTGTTCAAGGATGACGACGAGGACATATACAACATATCAGCTGCTATGGTATTAAAGCACTTGCCATTCTAGTTTGGATGTTAAGAGGGTTGGATTTGCTGACATTCGGCCCAATGAGTGTGTGCTACAAGCCAAGACATCTGCGCATTATGATTTTCTGCTCTACATGAATCAATTATGTTGCGAAAACATATTGCTTTTGACACCAAAAGCGCATTCGTGCAATTGTTGAGTGGAACTTCCCTTCCTGACTAGGTCCCAAACATGTCAAAACATTGGGGGCATGGAATGCAAAATCATTTTGCATTATGGTGTTGTGTAGGACCCAGCTTGTTGAACAAAAAAATATTAAATGTTGTCTCTGCTTATGAACAGTAATCTTTTTTGTTTCTAGACAAACCTAAGTAGGAAAATGAATTGACCCAAACACTAAAAGGACCAGGGGACTGAATATTGTTGAGAACCCCATGCCAATTGCTTCCAAGGTCGCAAGCCTTTCTGCGACCAAGCGACACAAGGTATCCCGGCATCCCTTCTGGCTTTGTCGCCCAGAGCTGCAAAGCTCCAGCACCCTCTAACTCGTCATACACAAACTGTTGCCCATTTGTGTCATGACCATGTCTGATCAGTAAAACGGCGCACATCAGATCTCCAATTGCCTGAAAGTGCAAAAGTGGGAAGCAGATGTGGAGAAGCTGAGCGTACAGGAGCGCAAAGAGCTTTTTGCAAAGCTGAAGGTGCGCTTCTGCCTTTGCAATGTCCCTTCACGTGGCATAATCATGAGGGTGGTATCTGGCATTTCCTGTCATGCAGCACACGGCTGTATTGCACACTGCTGTATTGTATTAGCTCCTGACTGTACGGCTTCCTGCTTGGCATGACTGATTTATTCAGCGTGCAAGGTCTGTCTTGCTGCTGCAACTGTTGCAACTCTGCCCATGCACTGATAAATGTCACTGTCAGTGACTGTGCCCACTTGACAATGTGCGAGCTTGTTGCTGATTTTTGTCACCAATCAGGTTGCTGCAGACATCCAAGCTCGTCACATGGGCCAGATCTGCTTCATTGGGTACAAGGGCAGGCTGCGGCTGCAGCAAGACAAGATGCAGAATGCACCTGATTTTTGCCTTTGCATTTCTCCCACAGGAGGAACAGCGGTTGGTGTTGGACAAACAGGTGCCAGACAAACAAAAGGCAAAGCTGCAGCTGCAGCAAGACAAGATGCAGAATGCACAAGACCTTGCGGCTGCCTTGAAGCAGCACAAGGTTGATGAAGCCAAGGCTGCAGAGCAGCACTGCAGACGGAGGCTTTGATGGCAGGCCAGGTTGGACAAACGCATTGTCATGTATCTGCATTCCGCATGTGCTTTAGCAACTGCTCTGTTCTGAACAGGGGCAATGATCTCATGTCAGGTCACACTGTGTAAGCCTGCATTTTCAGCAGCAGCTTTAGACTGGCAGAGAATGATGCCAACAGCAAGGCCAAGAAGAAGGCTGCCCAGCAACAGATGTGCTGTGCTGCCCATCTGCTTGTCATCACTCTCATTTCATGCATTCATGCCTTCATTCACTCACTTACCCACCGACTCACCAACTCACTCACTCACCCACCCAGCCATCCACACACCCACTCACCCACTCACTTACTCATGAGACACCTGCCATCCCTCTGGTCAGATGTGGCCAGGCACGGTCTGAGTTGTTCTTTGTGTAAGATCGTGTTTGACAGTCAGCCTACCAAAAGCATTGTGTAAGCACTAAGCAATGCACTAAGCAATGCACTAAGCAAAAGCATCCAAATGCCGCTTGAGCATCTGACTTCCAAGCTGCTGTACAGCATGCTCAGAGCTGTCCATGCACATGCACAGAGAGGCATGTCACATTGGGGAGAGCACTGTTATTGTCAGTGAGAAGGCAATCAAGCCCCTCTAGCGCAGGCCCTGGATGAGATGATGAGGCAGTATGCAGCCCTGCTGCTGAGGCATGACACTGCCAGAGGAGGAGCTCTGCTTGCTCTTCAGGCCAGAACAGCCATACGGGCTGAGGTGGCCGGACTGGAGGTGGGTCTCATGAAGTTCTGAGCTCTTGAGATTGCATGTCTAGGCAGATCTGTCCCCACTCAATGCTGTCAGTCTCTGCATGGCTGAAGAAGAGCATGCTTTCTTGGCCCTGATGATGGTCAGTTGTGCTTGTCGCTCAGTGCTCAGAGTGCTGAGCTCAGCCAAAGTGACCTGAATGTGCTCCTTAAAGGCATGCAAATGTTCCATTTTTTGCAGTGCTGTTTGAGCATGATTGGAAATTTTGTTGCGAGGTTGCATTTACTACCAGGCTCTGTAAAAGCATGGCTGCAAGGTCTGATGTTGATGAAATCAGGTTGCATCACAGCTCAAGGAATATGCTCAGAGTGCGGCATTCTACAGATCAGGATGCAGCATTGCAAACCCTAGCATGGCAAACGCTAACAAGCTGATGCCCATGTGAATACTCTGTAGGTAGAGAAAGCCAGACACAAAAGGGAGGCAGCTGAGAATGCATGTGCTGCAGCTGTTGCAGAAGCTGACGGGGAACGTAGAGGAAGCTGCTCAGAAGCTTGCAGATATGCGGCGCAACATGCAGCATGCATGACTGTCATATGACTGCGGCAAGGTATACTTTCCCAGGAAGGACGACATGCCCATCCTGAACCCTAAAGCAGCAACTTAACCCCAAACCTTAGGCATCAAACCATCAATGCATAACACTCATTAGTTGTTGCAGTGTGTGTGTCTGACACAAGATGGCTGGAGATTCATTGGGACAATGTGTCAGATTTGCGGTAGATACTCAGATGCAATACAAGGATCTGCATATGCTGGTCTACTATGATAATCACTCAAACTGTGCCTGCATTTGTCTTCTCTGCAGCTAGCTGTCAATCAATCCAAAACAGAATACATGTGCATTCAGCATTGCAGGAAGCTGGCCTGGTTTGACGTGATCTTACAATTTGCCTGTCATAGACAGCATACACAAAACCAGTGTTGTCCTTGCAGTGTTCAAGTGACAAGCCCACCACAAACAAACGAGCTCCCCTCGTTGATGATGTATGTGACATATCAAAGAGAGCGAGCTCACCAGGCTGTTGTCAAGGCTCACATTACTAACATCAAGTATGTTTGTGCGTTTTGGCGCTTGCATGAGCATTACACAGCTCATGAGGACTAGTTATGATCATAGCAGTCTGTGTCTTGACCTTTGCAACGACCTGCTGCCAAAATGCACAATTTGCACCCCACAACAATCTTAGCTCACCCCACAACAATTTTGGCTCAAGACACAACAGAGCACAAAACATTGCAAACCATAGCTCAAGACAGTTTAGGATGTCATCTGACTCGCCTCAAGACTGCAATTCACGATGTGAGCTGTGGCACCTGCTTGCACCTCCACGGAAAGCCTTTGTGGTGTCCTATTTGGACTCACACCAAGCTAGGCAAAAGCAAGCCAAGCTAGGGGCGTAACGCCCCTAGAACATGTTCGGGGTGCCGAGGTGTTTGTTCCAACGCATGTGGCGCAAAACAGGCATCGCGACTATGTCAAATCCGGCAGACTCGTCGCTTCGGAGATGCGTCCTAGCATAAGGCGAATAACTATAGTTTGTTGAGCAAGTGCTACCACGATCCGTTGGAGATCAGGCAAGTTAAATCCCGGCTCGGAGGTCGCACCATCACACCACCGCTGTCGTGCTCAAACTACGGCACAACAGAATTTCACGCTGTGTGTGACCACACTGTGACTGTTATGCCTTCTGCAGGGTTCTTTACGGCACACCCTTTTGGTTACACTCATGTGCTGGAAGGTTTGGACCCGAGGCCGGTGCCACGCAGACAACTCGGAGCCAGCAAGGTGCATATGCGAAGCTGCAGCAACAGAAGGGACAGGCCATGCCCAAGGTGAAGATGATGTGTTGCAGTCCAGGATAGACCACATAGCACTCAAAATTGCCAGACGAGCACACAAGCTATATAGACGAAGAAGGAAAAGTGACAGCGAAAGATACTTTACAGCCCTTGATCTCAGAGCTCGGGACCCAGTCCTGGACAGCGTTGAAGCACGACTTCAGCTAGATTTTGCAGTCATTCAGAAGCTCAAGGCAGCAGGGTATGTTGTTGGGGGGTCTAGAACCCAAGCTCCAGCCTGTATGCTCGATGTCGAGGATGAAGGCACTGAACTAGGTTGCACTTCTAAGTGTTGCCTTCTTACGTGGTGCTGCATCCCAATAACTTGTGCAGTCGGGGTGTCAGAAATGCGAGATCGAGAAACTACCACAGACGTGCAGCTAGCTAGACAATATTAAATCGTAATGTCAGTGCATCAGTCAATCACTGGTTTAGGCCTGCTACAGTAAAAGAAGATGGGTGCGAAGGGTTGAGAATGAGGGGTCGCTGTACACTGCTTGGCCTTGACTCCGTTTCACGTCAGTAAGCAAAAGCAATCATGCAACATATGTCTAGATACATGCACACCACGTTCCTGAGCAGTGATCAGGAGTGCATACCTCAGCAGGGGTGGTAAAATTTTCACTGCTTCTGCTTTTTGGGTGAGATAAATGCCTGTTGGCGCATATTTTGTGGTGTGTAAAACCCTAAATTACAGAGCTTCAGGGTCCTGCACGATGCTTTGATGAGAGTGTGTACGGCCCGCACATTGGGCCACGTATGCTTACTAAGTGTGCCCATAGCATTGTGCAATAGGTTCTTTTTCTTTGCTGCTCTTCCTTTAGGTTTTGTATGAAGATGGTTGGTACCCAGGAATTCACAGGCACCACATGTGCATTGCACACATTTCTGATCATGATATGACCACAGAGTATACTTTCCATTTACAGAAGGTGCCTCCAGGCCTGATATTTGGCTGTGATAACAGGACTGTGTATTACATGGTGTGTGTATTGTGTAGCCACTGATGACAGCTCTCCCAAGTGTATCTTGAACGCTGTGTACAAGCTTGCCTTAGGGCACATACTTATAAGGAACAGGGCACTAGCTGCGGAACCCGGCCTATGCATTATCAACTACCTGATGAATGTTCTGTCTATGAATGGTGTGACTGGATGTTGCTAAGTGCGCAAAAAACCAATGGTCGAAGGGCGTAATGCAGAGGGCAGGTAGGGACGGTCAAGGGCGCTATCACGCAAACTTTTGTTTGATGGAAACTTCCCATCGGAAAGCGGCACTTCGCATAAAATTGACTACGCACAAGGTGACGACGTATTCTGTATTCATTGTACAGCCACAACGGACCACACCTACTTGTCCATAGAGGTATCCTGGCCTTGTATATGCTGGAAGTGACCTGAAGTATTTTAAAGAGGGGCTGGGAGGATGGAGGTGATACACAAAAATAGCTGAAGTGGCCCGACGTGCAGCTGCCTGTTGAGCACGAGCTGTTGTGTCGCAGATATATCATCAGTATGTTAGGTTGCGGAAGGACTTTGGCCGATACCCGGTCTTTGTTGATGAGGGAGCTGAGGTAACTTTCAGCAAACACATAGCTGTTGTCCGTCCGCCAGTCCCCTGCACATTTGCTCAAGGGGCATGTTCAGCTTGCAGCATATTGTGTACAGATGTTGGCAGACATTCGGCCCAACGAGGAGCACGCAAAGGAACACATAGAGCGCAATCCTGTGACCACTGTGGCTCAAGTGGTTCCTGAAATGTCAGAGCACGAGGTGCGTTCACGTTCTGCTTTGCATGACGCAGAGGATCACGTGCTTCTCTGCAGACATAGCGATCCCACACAGCCATGCAAGGACTGTGTGCTCGCAACAGTTGTGTGATCAGCAGCTTGTTCACTGAGTGCTTGAGGCCAGTTTGCATCCCGTTCCAGGTGAACACTACAGCTGTAGTCTTTGCTACAAAAGCAATGAATCATGTGGAGGGTGGCTGGCCTAAGGAGGTGGACTACACTGAGGCTGAACACGTGATTCGATACCGCAAAAAGGTTGGTCAGGGCCACTACAGACTTTGTTTGTCATATTCACCGCTGCTTCCAGCAGCCTACTGTTATCAATGATTAGCAGCACCACCACTCACATCAGCATTACATTGCGAGCAGCAGTTGCAGCGTCTCAATACAGGCACATTCCAGTCAGCAGCAGACCCAGCCGACTGATTTGTAGGACAGCCCATCATAGACACGATCTGCAAGCTTTAGCCTTGCATTTGGTCTGATGTCACAAAGAGAATGCACTGTGCATGCCAGCAGAACAGTAATGCTGTTCGACATAAACTGCCGTTCAAGCAATCTTTCTGGCCTCCGTGCCTGGCATGACATACTGTATCACACGGGGAAGTGACAGACAGAGTTGGTGACATGCACAGGTTGAGAAGGATGAGGAGTACATCAAGAGTGTGACTGCTCTTGGAGCTGTCATTGAAGACCTTGTGAAGGCCAATAATGCGGTGGACATCTACGAGGAGTACTTTGCTGGCAAGGTGTGCAGATGACAGCATCTTGAACCTGTATCATACTTTATCTTGGGATAGCCTGCTTCTTGCCGTTCAATCAACTCCAATCAATTACACCTCTGAGCATTGTTATGCGAATGCATTGGGGGATACTCAAGACTGAATATTCATTGTTGCATGCACTGCTTGCCATATGGTGTCCCATCATACACACAGATGGCACACCAACCCCCATGCCAGTCAAGTCTTGTTGTACCCTCAGCAGCTGACTAGGCCTGCTAGCGGCGTTGCAGACCTCCTGAAGCATCAAGCAGTGCAGAGCGTTGCCATTGCTTGTCAAAATCAAGAATTATAATTTTTTCGTACATGCCACGTGCAGATTCTGGAGCAGAGTACAGAGGCACCGTCAGCAAAGACACTAGCGGTCCTGCGGGACCCCAGCAAGGGCAAGCGGGGTGCCCAGTACCTGTCATGGCATCCTGATGGCTCCCGCAAGGTGTGATCAGCTTGCAGCTGTGCTTGCATTGTGCTTGTGAGCTGTGACATGGTGTCATCATTCTGCAATTGTGCCTGCACTGTGCCTTTGACAGGCGCCTTTGACAGCTGCTGGCACTACGTGCTTAGGCAAGATAAAGTTGGGAAGTAGTGTACCTCACTGGAGGCTAAGAGGCTGTCATAGGCTCAAGTCTCTCAGCAGCAGCTCTGCACAAGACAGCCAATGTCAGTTGTTTGTTTCTTCACAGCTGCATGCTTTGCAAGCCAGCATACCGCATCCTTTTCATACAAGCACTCTGTGTAATAAGACAGTGCTGCCAGACTGCTGCCCTTCTTTGCCTGTGTCTGGCACTGTTCATCAGCACAAGCCAATAGCACCAACTCAATAGGTGATTCCCCAAGACACGAACAAGTTCAGCATTGAGAGTGTGCCCTATTTGAGCCAGTGCTCTAAACACATGGGAATGCGACGCCAGCTCCGTTGCAGGTGGCTGTAGCCTACTCCATCTTGGAGTTCCAGCAGCAGCCAGACAACTGCCCCATGAGCAGTTACATCTGGGACGTCAGCAATCCCAACACGCCAGACTTTGAGCTGACGCCTCAGAGCCAGCTGACGTCCATCAACTTCAACCTGAAGGACACCAGCCTGGTGGGCGCTGGGCAGTACAACGGCCAGTTTGCCTATTTTGACATGCGCAAGGGCAGCACACCTGTGGAGGCCTCACCCATTGAGCACAGTCACAGGTCAGTACAGAAAGAAAAGAAAGAAAAAGAAAAAACCACACCTTTTGGCGTCAATTAAATGAGAAACCAGGTATTTTGACATGCGCAAGGGCAGTACACCTGTGGAGGCCTCACCCATTGAGCACAGTCACAGGTCAGCATACATGAATTTCAGTTAAAATACGTAATAACTAAGTAAAATAAAATAATTGGTTTAGGCTTGATAGGCCTATTGTACAAGGCGCACCCCGACGGTTGCCAGCATAGATTACAAATCCTGCTGAGGCTAAGGTCCTACCCAATGCGGGGCAATCAGCTCTTGTGTCAGTACACATGATCCGCTGACTGAACCTGCATGCCTGCATGCATTCCCCAAGCATACGGACAAAGAGGTTAGAAGTCCATAGAACGAAAAGAAAAGAACAGTTTACACTTTCCAGCGATCATTACGGGAGCCTCCTAAGGCGGCAGCTCCGAGCTTAGAAGTCCGTAAGTACCTATTTTCAACATCACTCAAGCTGAAACAACAGAAGCTCCCCTGAAACAACAGAAACCCCTGCTGAAGCTCTCTGTGCCTATTTGCACAAGGTTCAAGCATGCTGATGATGTTCTGAGCTGTGCGCCTGTCCACAGTCGAGGCTGCAGGTCCAGCAGCATACAGATGAGAAGCTGCATGTCAAGCTATTGCTACACACACACTTAGGGGTGTAGTAGCTTGGGCAAACTCATTCACCTTGATGGATTGATCTCACATTGCTCAAGGCACTGACTTCAACCCGGTTTTAGTATTAGCAAGTCAGCATGGCTTGCTGCAAGCACACTGTCTATGACTCAGCGTGACTGCACCTACAGCTGATCTGCATGCCTGCTGCATCACCAACAAATGGGTAATTATCTGTGTACCCTGCAGGGATCCTGTGTACGACTTTGCCTGGCTGCAATCAAAGACTGGCACAGAGTGCATGTCAGTGTCCACAGACGGCAGTGTACTCTGGTGGGACATCAGGAAACTGGGGGAGCCCACTGAGAGCCTCACCCTCAAGGAGCGAGGCAGTGAGACCATTCTTGGAGCCATGAGGTATGCCCCATCTTCACAACAGCAAGGGTATGCTACAGGCTTACCAACACAGCATATCCATGACAACTGAATGAAGTGAAGATGCAGCAGAATAGCATTCAGAAGCTCTTGCACAGTCACTGTGTATAGGTGCATGCTGTAGCGCATTACAGGACAGCACAGCACTGCACAGCACAGCACAGCACAGCAGAGTCTCAATGTTCAAGGAAAGCAGGATGGCAGCAAAAGAGTCAATGAACAGGCATACAGAAGATTGATGATGAGCATAGAGTCAACGCCATGTCTCAATATTTCACATAGAACCAAGCAGCAAGCAAAAGCAGCAAATTTTGCAGTCTATGTGAAATTCAGAATCTTTGAAAGACACTGGGGGAGAAGTTTGCAAAAAAACAGTGTTACATCCATAAGCATCGGCTTTTGCAGCACAAGTCGATATACTCATGTGTAGGTGATGCTGAACATCTACAAACGTATAGCAGCAAGCTGTCAACACAGCGCTGCAACAGCAGCAAACACATCACAAGACAACTCACACCTTTGCAATTTACTCACAGCATGCATGAGATCCCTGCAATCTGTGGAGCGTCTCAAAATGTGACATTTCACCAGCGTGAGAGTGTGATTGAAACTGTGAGTTTCCCTTGGCATGGCTTTGCTCCATTGATGCTGACATAGCTGTTGCTAGGAGGTTTAGGTCGCACCTACCTGATGCCTGCTGGCTAAATACACATTATTATTATTATTATTATTATTATTATTATTATTACTATTATTATTATTATTACTATTCTGAGCAGTGTGCCTGGCTTGCAGCTTGGAGTACAACCCTCAGGCAGGGCCCACCAAGTTCATGATTGGCACAGAGCAGGGCAACATCATGACCTGCAACAGGAAGGCCAAGAACCCTCAAGACAGAGTGGGCGCCTCCTTTCCAGGTCTGTATCTGACTCTGCGGCTGTGTTCAATATCTCCATGATTTGGGCACTTTACCATGCTGTGCAAAGTAGTGCATCCTTGGGAAAGTGTACTTGGACGTTTGTTCATGTCGATGTCTTGAGCCTGTTATTGAGTCTGTAGCTGTGTCCTTGTCTATGTCTGAGCCTGTGTGTGTCTGTGGCTGTGGCTGTGGCTGCATCTGAGTCTGTCGTTGTATCCCTGTCTATATCTGAGCCTGTGCTTGTGGCTGTCTCTGAGTCTGTGACTGTGTCCGTGTCTGAGCCCAGTGGCTGTGGCGGTGTCTGATTGTGTGAGTGTCTGCGTCTGAGCCCATTGGCTGTGTCTGAGTGTGTGTGTGTCCGTGTCTGAGCCCACTGGCTGTGGCTGTGTTTTGTGTCCATGCTACAGAGTGCTGTGCAGCTGACTCTGCATCATGTCACCCAGACCTTGACTTCTTGTTAGTATGCACAACGCTGTCACAACCACGCTGTACATTACATGCTTGGTTTACATCATATGCTTCAAATTAGCCAGGTTGATTGCAAAGTACTATGAGGAGTGCATGTATCAAGGCACAAATCCTTAGCAACCCTGACTGCTGCTGCTGTCATTGCACACCAGTACCCTGATGACTGCTGCGTAGCTGTTGTCATTCTCGAAAGCAGCGTGTCGCTATGAGGGCCCAAACCAGTACAAAATTCAAATTGCAATAACAAGGTTCTGCTGTTGGGGGGGGTTAACCCATGTAACCTATGCATCTGCATCCCACACCTCCTCCTCCACTTCCACCATCACCAAAACCTCTCACAACAGGCCACCTGCTCACCACTGCTGTGGTGAAAGACAGCCTAGCCTGCCTGACAGCATGCATATCACGCTCTAGGGCCTGACAGCCATGACAAAGTGCTGAATTGCAAACAATAACCACAACAGAATAATGCCAGTGCAGAACTGACCGCGACAATGCAGCGTCATGCAGGCACAGCATGGCTTGCAAAGCTCCCAGTCAACATGCTGCACAGTACTGAACCATCGCGGCACCTGAAAGTGCACAATTTGCAAAACATGTAAAACCAGCTCCCAGTCAACATGCTGCACAGGGCTGAACCATCGCAGCACCTGAAAATTGCACAATTTGCAAAGTGTATAAAGATCAGTGTTGATTTGACAGGTCACCATGGCCCAGTGTACGGCTTGGTAAGGAATCCCTTCTACCCCAAGTACTTCCTGTCCATTGGGGACTGGACAGCGCGCATCTGGAATGAGGATCTGAAGACGCCCATCATGACCTCCAAGTACCACAGCAGCTACCTGACAGGGGGCCGCTGGTCTCCTACCAGGTAAGCATGGGGCTCATGCTCCTTGTGTCTTTTTCACTGTTGCTGTTACTGTTACTGTTAAACAACATGTGGGAGGAGCATATAACCATCATGAGTTCCAAGTGCCACAGGAGCTACTTGACAGCAGCAACTCAATGCACAGGGTGCCCGACTAACTGCACAGGGTCCTGTACCAAATGCACAGGGTCCCCGACAAAATGCACAGGGTCCCTTACTAAGTACATAGGTTTACCTATAAATGTACAGGGTCCCCTATTGAATGCACACGGTTTCCTACCGAATGCACAGACCCTCCTTGTGACACTGTTGCAATTTTCTGGTGTCTGCATATGTACCAGCGCAGCAAAGCAATGGCAGTGTTGATATGAAAGTCATGCTTCACACAATACCATGTGATGCATTGCAGGCCGGGCGTGTTTTACACCATCAAGATGGACGGCTGCCTGGATGTGTGGGACTACTTCTACAAGCAGAATGACCCAACACTGCAGGTATGGCCCAAGGCTGCCACAACCACCTGCAGCAAAGTATATAGACCTCTGTTGTCTCTGACATGCTTGACACTAATCATCCCAATCACACTATATATGCCACTTGTACTAGTTACGCTAGTCACACTGTTTATGCTAGTCACAGTAGTTACGCTAGTCACACTAGTCACAGTGACTATGCTCTCTGCTTGACACATGTCCGCGCAGCTGATGGTTAGTCTCAAACACATGCATTGCTTACACATCTATACCTCGTGTTCCTGAAGCTTGTTTGTACAAATGAGCTGCCATCAGCGCTGGCGGTGAACTGTTTGACAGCACCAATGCAGTACATGTACAGTCACAGACAAGGCAAAATTGTAACAAAATGCAAGAGTTGCAGAATTGAGGGTGATGGACAGCGCCAAGGCAGTACATGTACAGTATCAAACAATGCAATTCTATAACAAACTGCAACATCTGCAGGTGCAAGTGACTGATCAGCTGCTGATCAGCCTGAGGGTGATGGACAGCGCCAATGCTATACATGTACAGTCACAAACAATACAATTCTGCAACAGCATGCAACAATTGCAGGTGCAAGACCTGGGCAGCCCGGTATGATACTTTACTTCTCAATAGATTGATGCCAAAAGGCTTAGTCTTTTCTTTTCTTTTCTTGCAGGTGCAAGTGACCGATCAGCCGCTGACCAGCCTGAGAGTGATGGACAGCGCCAATGCAGTGAATGAACAATGCAATGTTATAACAAAATGCAACATTTGCAGGTGCAAGTGACTGATCAGCCGCTGACCAGCCTGAGAGTGATGGACAGCGGGCGCATTGCAGCTGTGGGCAGCGCAGACGGCACCACCACCATTGTGCAGTTCTCTGACGGCCTTGTGGACATCCAGCCCAATGAGAAGCAGGCCCTCACCTCTGTAAGCTGCTGTACCCTATCACTGCATGCTCCTCCATTGTACTGTGTATACAGTCTAAGCTGCTGTACCCTGTGACTGTGTGTTGCTCTGTCATACTGTACATTCAGCCCAATGGGAAGCAGGCCCTCACCTCTGTAAGCTGCTGTACCCTATAACTGCATGCTCCTCCATTGTACTGTACATACAGTCTAAGCTGCTGTACCGTGTAACTGCATGTTCCTCTGTCATACTGCACATACAGCCCAATGAGAAGCAGGCTCTCACCTCGGTAAGCTGCCATGTGACGTATGTCAGCTTCTCATGTGTCATCAGAAAAGCATCCATGCGTCACCAAGGCTCTGCTATGCTGCTGCACCCTGAAGAAGAAGACAACGAAGAAGATTACAGGCTTTCGCCAGCCAACGAGTCTAATTGTGTGTGGCGGAGCCTCAGCACAACTGCCTAGTGTCATCCTTGTCACATCAAGCTGCATGTTCTTCTGTTGCATTGTACATACAGACGAAGCTCCTGCATCGCTCTGCCCACTTGCATGCATATCTTGCCAGCTTCCTGCTGTTTCAGATGCTGATCAGATATACTCAGTGCTCCTGCATTGTACTGTATGTTCGATGTGAGCTCCTCTGCTGTTCTGGCTGCTTGCATGCATGTCAATTTGCACTCACAATTGGGGAAATAGGTCAGACTGTTGCAGTCATTGCACAACAACTTGTGTCAGAATGCAGCTGCATCTTGGCTGTCAATTCATCATCACTGCGTCCAAGACAGATTCTACACACTGTGGTACAGTACCAGCAGTACCAGCATGACGTTGTGAAAACCCAGCACTGCCGCGGCTGACTAGCTTGCTATCTACGCCATGCAACAAGCACACAGCTGACAATATCTCTATGATCATATGAGGCACTTTCCCAAGCTCTTCAAAGCAGTGTATCCTTGGGCATGTATCTGAGGTCCAATCTATCAAAAAAGCATACAGCTGAAGCTGGGCTGCATGCTTGCCTGCAGGTATTTGAGCGTGAGACCAACAGGGAGAAGAACTTGGAGAAGGCTGTGAAGGAAGCCAAGGTGAAGGCGCGTAAGGAGGCAGCCAAAACGTCTGAGAGTGACAAGGACAGAGCGCTAGATGAGCAAGACATTTTCAAGGTATTGCTTCATGCGTCCGTTCGGCTTCATCACACACCTGTCTTGCAGGTTTGCGTAGTCCTGCGTAGCTCCCTGTATGAGGTTTCGTTTTGGCAGTCAGTGTATCAACAGGTCATGATTATGTGAGGTTGCAATGTGTCAGCTGTCAAGTCATCTAGCAAAGCTGCGAAGCATACATTTTAAAGTGAACGGCTTCAATGGTTGGAGCAACTAGCATGCCTGCCTGACGTTTTGTCACCTTATGCAGCTAAGCTGATCATTCAGACGGCTTGCACGAGCAGTGGTTTGATGCTGTGTGGTTTTGCAGTTGGAGAAAGAGTTCCACGACAGCATAGAGGGAGCGGCGCATTGAAGCATGCAATAGAGCCAAGAGCTTTGAGACTTAGATCTGAGACTCAGCTCTAGCAAGGCCTGCCAGCATAGCTGCACATCTAGCATCAGCATCTAGAATTCCTGGTGCAGCAGACATTTTTCAAGCATCAATCCTCTGCAGTATTCATCCAAAACCTGTTGTGGGGTAATGCAAGCTTCACCCTAACGGATGATCTTCTGACAAAAGTCTTTGATCCTGTGGTATCAAGTTTTGGCAGTGCAGCCACGACGTCTCGCAACCAAATTGAAGCATGATATCAGACGTTGCATCTGCATAAGCTTGTGAACATGTCAAAATTGAGCCAGTCAGTTTGGAGACCCTCATCAATCACTGAGCATCACACTGTAGGACAGCCTGTAACAGGTAATGACTGGGTACGAAATTTGACGCTTCTGCCCACATTGCAGCTCTGGTCTTGCATGCTCTTCAGAATCAAGACAATGGCCCGTGAAGAAACACACTGCAGAGTCATGACTACAGTGTACAGTCATGATTGCACTATACAATTATGATTGCACTGTACATTCATGATCACACTGTACAGTCATGGTTACACTGTACAATTAAGCAGGTACAGTCAGGACAATAGAACCAGTTTATCCTATACAATCATCGCTACCAACTCCCCTCACATCACACATGCGCATCTCCATCTACTGATTTGAAAGTGGCAATGAAAAAGCAGATATATAACAGCGCTGTTCAAGTTCATGCTGGAGCCCTTCGTTCATATAGTCTCACGCCCTACCTTCACCACTGCTGAATTGCAGTGCTGACTAATGTCCTTCCATGGTCCTTCATCATGCATTGCTGTTGTCGAGTCATGTGGGCATTTAGCAATGTAAACTCGTCAGCTTATCCCCACAGAGCAGCGACTGCAGCCTTGTTCAAGTCAGCCATGTTGGGCTTGGCGACAAAGTTTGTCACAGCCTGGATCATGTTGACAGCATTCTTATGGTGCGATGACCAGAAGGGGGTAATGGGCATTCTCCAAGGTCCATACAGCACCCCCTTTTGGATGTTGTCAAACAGCAGGGTGTTGTGGGCAAAGCAATTGCCAGACTGGATGTCCTGCAGCGCACACAGCAGAGTTTGGACCACGAAACAAAGGAAACTCCTGTGCATATTGGGCTGAAGCAAGCACACAATGAAATGCTCCACATCTGCCACAGTGATCACAGCACACCACCTGTATTCTGATTCTGTGCATTCTGCGAAACCATGTTGCCTTGAGATGAAGCGCACCATCATGATTCACACATGATATCGGTTTGATGTGGACTGATGGAGTGTATGAGGTCATCTACTGACAGAGTGATGTACCTTCACACAGACAAGTCACCTGGACTGCCAGGGCATTACCTGAGGGGTAGACCCTGGGAAGCCACCCCAAGCCATCTTCATGACAGCATACCCCAGTATGGTGGGTAAGTTCACATTTACGCTGCCGTATCTCAGGTCAGCAATGGCAGTGTCCACAGCTGTGGCGTTGGTCTTCTGAGTGACAGGGTCCACAATGAGGGCACATGACAGGGTGCCCCAGCATTTGTCATTGGCAAAACTGACTGCTTTGGGCAGGAAGGATTCTGGGTTCCCTCCCCCTGAGATGTCAATCTGTTGCAGAACGCCCACCCAGTTCTCATGAGTCACGTCAGCCTGTACACCCAGAAGAACATTGTCGGATGAGATGTTTGAAGTACACAAGATATGAGACAGTCTGGAACTTTCAGCACGTCGCATCTGTCTGTGCGTCTGTGTGTGTCTATTCAGACGTCCATGTGATGCCCTTGGAACAGGCAACATGCCACTTCTCAACATCTGCTAAGGATGGCAGCTGCATGGTCATGTTCTGCAAATCTGCCAGAATCTGCTAAAGAAGGCAGCTACACATCCTTCCAGTCTGCCAAACATAGGCCAAAGATGCTGACTGCAAGGCCTCATCTCGTGCAAGGCTGTGCATCTCAATCTTGCCACAACCTACCTCTTGAAGGGGCCTGACTAGTACGTACCTGGCAAGAACGATTAGCTGGAATGCATGTGAATTGTTATTATTACCTACCTCCTGAGGGGTGAGGCCGGTCTTGAGCAGCCAGGGCGCTGTCTTGAAGCCATTGGTCTGCATGGGCTGGGCGCCGTGCTCCTCCACTCCCTGGAAGGCCTTCTTGAAGCGCTGGAACTTGGTGTCGCTGTTTGGGTAGTAGGCCACGCGCTGCTGCTCATCATCGAGTGCTTTCCTGCACAACAATACAATCCTGATGCTAGAATTTGGTGTCGATGCCGGGGTTGAAGGCCACGCTGCTCTCGTCAAGCACTTTCCTGTGCAGCAATCAGACTGTGATCCTGAACTGACATGTGCCACCATTTATGTGTTGTGCAAAAAAAGTACTGAATGTGAAGCACACATGACGCACAAGTTTCTGAATGTAGGTAAGAAGCAAAGGCTGGAACGCTGCTGCTCCTCATCCAGCGCTTTCCTGCACAGCAATCAGACTGTGATGCTGAACTGACCTGTGAAACCATTTATGTGTGTTACAATAACGATATTGATATGAAGCACACATGACGCATGACATTCTGAATGTAGAAAAAAAGCAAAGGCTGAAATATGGCTGGTTACTGATGTCCATGGTGATTGCAGGCCACATGCTGCTGGTCTTGATCTGCAAAGTTCCCATACACGTACAGCCTTCCAGAAGTTGTGCTTGGCATTGTGACTCATGCCAGCATCCACAGAGAGAAGACAAAAGCAACTCGAACAACGACGCCTTTCGACATTGATTACAGAAAAGCCCAAGAACGGGATGGGTTGGGCTTTCCTGTGGGACAAAGAAGAAGAGCACCATCACAGAGATTTGACTGTACCTGAGCGCAGTCAGAAAGGCTTCCCTTTGGGGCCAGTCCTTATCTAGGAGCAGCACTTCAGCCTTGAGGCAGTTGTGACCGGCGTTGTGGGTCATGCCAGCAACCACAGTGCCAGCATGGTAGTTCAAGTCTGCTTGGCTCCACTGGCCAGGGCAAACAATGTAGGGTGTGACGCAGCCAAGCTCTGCTGTCACCTCCCTTGACTGCTGAGGCTGCCCTGTCTGTAACAGCACAGTCAGTCAGTCAGTCAGTCAGTCAGTCAGTCAGTCAGTCAGTCAGTCAGTCAGTCAGTCAGTCAATCACATAATCAATCAAACAGTCCATCAATCAATGAATATATGCAATGTGCTTTGTTCCACAGGAGAGTCCCTGACACAGCCTCACATGGTGTCTACAAGACAAACACAAAAAGGAAAACTGCCTGCCTTGCAGCAATCAAGAAGAGATGCCTGTGTGAAGGGCCAGATCTGACAAAAGCCCTGTCTGCAGGACCCACACGCTGGGTTGTTGCACAGATGTTGCAGCATTTACTGACCATCAGACAGACAAGAATTCATTGTGCCACATCTTGCAGCATGCACTGACCATCGAAGCTAGCAGACAGAGGTGAGTGGCAGACCTTAGGGTTGCCAGGGCCCCAGACGATGGCATCATATGTGGCCTCAGATCCTGTCAGGTGTATGCTGTGCACAGCAGGGTGGTTGCACAGGTGCTTCCCCTCTTCGCCCCCCCCATACACAAAGGCCAGGTAGCCCGCATCCACAAATGGCTTGAAGGCCTGCCTGCAACAACATGATAATCTATGTTAGCATCAGCATTTGTTACTGTTGATGGTACAAGCTTATTTACTGTCGGTAGTGGCATGAGCGTCATCATAATGGTCATTACAAAGCTTTTTATGATTACAATTTGTATTCCTACCCATGTTATTATCATTGCTATTGTTGCTGATATAGATTGTGAAAGTACTGTTATTACCAGTATTGATATGATTGTTGTTGTGGTGGTTGCTCTTATTGTTACCGTGACTAATTTTCAGGGAAGCCCAAACTACTGCACCCTAAGTTTTTATAAAATCAATGCCAAGGAGCATAGCATTTTCTTTCCATTCTGATTTGCTACCATCTATGTAAGCGTATTAGACATATGCATACAGCTGCTTGCGCGACTGATGTAATTGAGGCACAACAGTCTCCCCTGTCAAAATTGCCAGTCATGGCAGCTAGCACAGAAACGCCAATAGATCTGTATTGTAACAGCGCAACAAGTACAGAGCAGGTGGACCATTCCAGAGCACAAAGGTGACTTGATCATCAGCTCATGTTGCCACTGATGCGCGTGAGAACATTGGCACAAGGCATCAGCACAAGCGCTCACAAGAAGCTGTCTACAGACCCACTACAACTTGCTGAAGCTGAAAATAAGAGAAAAGAAAAGAAAAGAAAAGAAAAGAAAAGAAAAGAAAAGAAAATAAAAGAAAAGAAAAGAAAAGAAAAGAAAAGACTACGCCTTTTGGCGTCAATTTAAAGAGAAGCCAAGTATTATACCGGGCTGCCCAAGGGGCTGATGAGATGTACACTGCATGATACAATCTTAGGCAACATGGCAAGTGTTGCAGCCTAGGCAGTGTAAACTCACTCCAAATGCTTGCCAACATATTCATTGACTGGGTTGGTCTTGACAATGACCACTTCGTCTTCATGAATCAGCTTGAACAGGATGTCTCCGGCTACAACTGATGCCTGGTTGCCAGCACCCAGCACTAGAGATACCCCACCTTGGGACTTCAGCCCCTTGGCCTTGGTCCTGTATATGGCTCCCTGCAGACAAGACAACTCTTGTTAGAAACAGGCAGATTTGGGTTGACTCAGTGTCCTGCCATCACTGATGCCTGGTTGCTGCCACCAGGCACTTGAGGAGACCCCTAATGTGGCTTCAACCCGTGTCTCTTGGTCCTGTATATGGCTCCCTGCAGCGGACACAACTCTTGTCAAAAACAGGCAGATTTGGGTTGACTCGGTGACCTGCCACAACTGGAGTCTGGTTGCTGCCACCGAGCACTAGCAACCCCTGTGTCTTGGTCCTGTATATGGCTCCCTGCAGTCGAGACAGCTGCCACTCAAAATCAGGCAGATTTGAGCATGTGTGGGTTGACTTGGTGGTCTGCCACCACTGATGCCTGACTGCCATCACCAAGCACTTGAAAAGACCCCTAATGTGGCTTCAAAAGATGTGCCTTGGTCCTATTTGTGGCTCCCTGCAGCCAAGACAACTGTTGAGAGGTGCAAGGGTCTCAAGCATGTGTGGCTTGATTAATGTACTGCCACAGTATGCCTGATTGTCAATCAACCCTCAGCACTGCAGAGACCCCATCATAAGGCTGCAGACCAGGCTGCATTTACTCGGTCAACACACGAAGTCACAGTCTTGGAGTCTTGCAGTCATTGATGCCTGCTTGTCAGCACCCAGCACTACGGAGACCCCGCCATGTGGCTTCAGCTCCTTTGGCCTTGGTCCTGTAAACAGCTGCCCACACACAAAGCGTTTTTGGTTCAGTTCAGGTCCAGTCTTGACCAATGTGGCTTCAGCTGGTGTTCTGCTGGCAACAATGCCTGGGCGCCATGAACCAGCACAAGCATTACTTTACATGGAGCATTTGTCCTGCTTCAACTTTCCTCGCAATATATCAGGCAGCAAGCTCATAACTTGAGTGCATTCTGCTGACAGCCAATGTGAGGTGTGTGTGACCTTCCCATGTCGTCAGCAGCGGCATCAGGAACTTACATGTCACTGATACAATACTTTGGTTTCCATCTACGTATCATTCTATACCTGGGTTGGTTCCTTGCCGGGCTGCATCCATAACTCCCCCTTGAAGCCACCGTACAGGATGCCTTCCAGTCCTAGAGGGAAGACATCAGCTACCCATTGCCCATTGGGGCGCTGGTAAAGGGCATGAGGCTGTGGGGCACCCTCTGCCTCCATAGCTTCTGCCAGCTCCCTCATCTCTGTGATGATCACCATGTAAATCATCCTGCATCACAAAAAATGTGATGATCACAATGTAAATCATCCTACATCACAAAATTCAAGTTTTGTTGCTGCTTGAGATGGTGCTCATCTCTGTAATGACCACCATGTAAGTCATCCTGCATCACACAATAACAGCATGCAATGGTGCTCATCTCTGTAATGATCACTATGTCAATCATCCTGCATCACAGAAATCAAGTTTTGTTGCTGCATGAGATGGTGCTCATCTCTGTAATGATCACCATACAAATCATCCTGCATCACACAATGACACTTTTGCAGCTGCTTTAGATAGTGCTCAGGACAGGTACCCATCCTGTTGTCAGTACAGCCCAGAACCAGGCTTGTCACTAACCATCTCTTGTGTTGTGCCGGGCCATCATCTCTGTGATGCTGTCATGTAGCTGACATAACAGGAGACCATCTGCAAGCTTCCCATGACTTGTGATAATAATGCATCAGCAGCCATTGTTTGCCTGTTTACTTGTGCAGTATAGGGGACTCTAGCAGCTGATGGTGAACACCTGTCTGTTGCTTCCTGCACATACTTTCCTTCCTGAAGTCAAGACTACAGACACATTTCTGTAACCAGCTGCCCGTAGTCAAGCAAACAGGTTTTCTGATACTTTGGTTGCAACAACAGGGCATGAGCATGAAGTCTTTGTTGACTGCTGGCTGCTGCCGAGTTGACTTGCCATACCGCTGCTGAGTTTGTGACTGAGCTTGAAAATGGTGGCATGTGCTTGCCATGGCAGTGACGCAGACTTGAACACAGAGATAAACCAGACACACAACACCTAAATGTCACAGGCAATTGCAGGCGAGTAGCGTTTGCAGCTTACATCTCTTCTGCTTTGCCTGTGCTGTAAGCACCCTTGACCCTAACAGTCTCATCCACAGCTTCGTCTTTGACCTGCATGAACATAAATCTTCTGTCATGGTCGACTCACTTGATGTCCACTACAAACCAAAACTGGGATAAAATTGTCTCTTCAGCAATCCTCCAAACATGGACATATGTGACCTTACCAGTAAAGCTTGTTGGATGCAAGCTCTCAGCAGCTCTGCTCGCCTTGCGCATGGTTGCATCACCCATTGCTGCTTTTTGTCTGTCAGCTGTTGCAAGGCTGCATCTATGTTGGCCTTGGAGGTAGCAGGCACAGGTGTGGATCCTGCAGATGTGACAATATTATGCTTGCCTACCTAAGACCAGTTGCTGCAGAGACATGACATGAGGCTACAGTGAAGGGACTGCAGCACCGCAGGTGAGCATCACAGTGGTGTTGGCTTGGCCTGACCTGTAGGGAGAATAGCTTGCTTCCTTGCAGATTTAAAGGGGGAAAGCAAGGAGCTGAAGAGCCACAGGGCTGGTCCCGAACTTCCACCCAGTGTTCTGTACATGCTTGCTCGGTAACTTGCACGTTCCTACGTCAGACAACAAGACTTGCCCATTGGATTAAGATCGAGTCTGCCACTGGCTTGGAGTGTGACAATAGCGGCAGAGGCATAGGGCTTTGCGCACCTGTGAGCGCCTCCTTTCTTCTGATCAGTATTAGGTCGAGGAACTTGTAGGCCTCCGTCGTTGCTGCTGATGCAACTCCCAGGATCTACACTTGCTATGCGATTGCAGAGTTCGTACACGACACGATCTTGCGATGTGATCTGTCGATCCGGAGCGCATGCTGACTACAAGTGCGATGATGTTACACGTAGGATTACTCATTGCCATCTCAGCAACCATGAAGTCATCATGATGATGAAACCTGTCAGAAAGCCAGCCAATGTTGCTCGGAGAGGGCTCTGAGCCTTGCAGGTTGATCAAGAGCCCTGCGAGGCCGAATGCGTATAGAGCATGCAAGAACGCTGAGCTCGATAGCGCCGCCACTGATCTGCGTGGCAAAGCTTGATCTGGCGGCATGCACTCTGGGTCAATACGGCCTGCTAGGCATCGCCCCTCTGTGACTCAGTGACGTCCAAAGCACTCAGCAAGATGCAGAGGGAAAACCATTGGAAGCTGCCCACATTGGCGCTGTTTGTCTCTTGTATCCTGGGTCTAACACTATTGATGGTGCCAGATCACGGCAAGTGCGTCATGACCTACATGTGGCCTTCTTATCATAGCCTCACCGAGCTGGCCAACCTCGTTCAGCAGTATGACTTATACCTATATAAGGAGGGCAGGCAGAGCTTGAGCAATCCACGTAAGGTGCAATCCCTACTCTTGGTGCCTTGCAACCTAGCTGCTGGAGCCCTGCACTTCTACCTGTGCTGCACTAGCAGGTGATGTGCTGGCAGCTGCTACTGGACCTCCTGTATTGTTTCTTCATGGCAGTGATGGCAGTTACAAACAGGTACGCCTGGATCAAATGTATTAAGAAGGTCAGGGCAGTATGCGCCACACATTGCCAGGCACATTTCCAGTCTATGCTTCACTGCCTGTGTCATTCATGATGATAGCTTGCTTCCACATTGACTGGTCAGCGTTGACCTCAAAGGTTGCCCTGCAAAGCAGGTCAGGTCTCTTGCATCAGAAACAGCCAGGCAGAGTGAGGCATCAGGCAAGCCTGCATTGGCATGGTTTGCAGCAGACTTCAAGGAGGAGATGTCTGCCTTTGATGGAGCCATACTGGTTAGTTCTTGCAATCAGTCTGCTCAACACAAGCCCTTTGCAATTGCTTGCAGCACAATACTGGCATAGCTTGTCCAGCAAGCAAGCTGTCAATTTCAATGTTGAATGTCAACCACTGGCATCGGCAGCCAAACCAGCATGCGCCGGACTGTCGCAGTGTTTGTGTATCGTGCATCGGCCCTGATGTAGATGTGCGCAGGTGCTTGAGACAGTCCACTAAGCATATGCTGCAGCCTCAGTTCCATGCTTAGAGAACTGCTGCTGCTGTGCATAATATCATGACTGCCTATCTACCCTGAGCCAGATTATCCTCAACACAGCATGGGGCAGCAGCATATCACACACATGCTTCATGCCTGCTGCATAAGCGAGTTAACATGTCCCTTTCAGGAGCGGCAAACCAGCTTTGCAGTGGACTGTGTCAGATGGCTGAGACAACACTACAGACAGACATATGCATCAGATATGCCTGTGGTACTCGTGGGGCATTCCATGGGAGGCCTTGTGGCAAGAGCAGCCGCCATTGCCTTGGCATCTGAAGCTGAGTCTGGTCAGATCTCTTGTCACAGCCTTGTTGTCTACAAAAGCATGCCAATGCTCTGCTAAACAGCCACTTGCAAGGGGACTTGACCAGATGCTCAAGTCCAGCTTTCATGAAATCTACTACACTTATCTTGTGATGCATGTTTGCTCCTTGCCTGATTGGAATCGGCTCAAAGGCAGCTGATTGCACTTGTGCATACCAAAGTCAGCCACACAGCTCTACTGGCACACCAGTCACACTGCTGACATTGACCAACTGACTCCACCCTTTTGCAGCAGCATGCACACATGTGACATACACATGTGCATACAGGTGACATAGGGCAGAGCATCCTGGCAATTGTCACGCTAGCAGCGCCCCATCAGCAAGCCCCAGCCAATGTGCATGGCCCTCTGCATGCCTTCTACAGCCGGCTGCAGAGGGCAGCTGCAGTAGGAACCTCCCTTGGGCCTGCTGATGGAAAGGAAGCAGGCTCTGGCAAGGCCAAGGTGCCACTGCTGTCTGTTGCTGGAGGTAGGGGCACCGGCTTCTTACATACTGAGCAGCCTGTAGCTCTGTCTATACATCTCAAAGATACACCCACCCTGGGGTTCAGGGCTTAACATTGGCGGCCTGTGAGTCTCAATCAAGGCTGCATGGCTGAGGTATTAGCCTGGTTCCTGCAATCATGCTTAGTCACCAGATGACTGAAGGAAGTTGGTGCCCTGCATCCTGGTCATCAATTTGAGGCTGCTGCATATCAGCGCCATCCACAGTACAATACAACAGTGCTTGTACTGCAAGTGTAGTACTGAGATACAGTCTTGTAAAACAGCTCAAGAAGTGCATTGCACTGCTTGCCATGCATTGCTACATTGGGCAGTTGCAGTACAGCATGTGGCCCCTCCAGGCAATGTGGAAGCAAAACAGGGTTCTCATTACAAGCTCATTGAATAGCATTTCCGTTGTGTCATGAAGGATGCTCTGTTGCTCCCCTTGCGTCATGCGCTGCCAGATGAGTCATGCACTGTCATCTGGAGCATGTCATGCCCAATGAGTCATACAACATCACATGAGGAGTGCACCGCCCCATGAGTCATGCACTTCCCCACACCACTCTTTGCCGCATGGATTATGGCTCATGCAGGTGCCAAAGACATGCTGGTGCTGCCAGAGCTGAATGCTCTCATTGGTGTATGGCCTGATGAGCTGACAGTGGAAGCTGATGTGAGAGACATGCCAGGCATCTGGGTCTCAGCTGACCACCAGGTGCTGCTCGTACCTTACATGCACATGCTGCTGCTTTGTTCATATCACTTGGCTATACCTTTTGCGTGATACGCATTGTGTCTGTGCTTGCAGTTTTTGTGCAAGTTTTGAGCGAAGTCATGCTTTGCTCTGCGCAGCTTGAGGGCAGTGAGTGCATCTGGAAACTGCACGCCTAGCAGCCAGTGTCCTAGTGCAAGGCATGCATACTGTAGAACGTGAAATGTGCGACCAATGGCGCTGCGCGAGTGTGACTGTTGGGGACAAAAGATTTGTCCGTCTATCCTCCCACCCATCCATCCAGCAATCCATCCATCCATCCATACATTGGTTCATTCGTCCATTCAAGCAACGTTGTCCCCCAGGGCCAGGTTTGTTAGCCCTGAGCAACCTAAAGAACCCCACAACCGATACTGATTGGCGCAGTGAGCAACAGCTCGATGTGTTCGTGACCATCCAAACCGATTCTTCAGGTCTTATTCTATGCAGAGTTTGGTGTGGTGCAACCAGCTGGTGGTTTTGATTGCCAGGATGCTACAGTCCATCACTCAGCCAACCATCATAGCTCTGCACTCACAAGAAGGCGCCCAGTCAGCCATTGTACAGCACATGCGAGGTATGACTCAACCCCATGTGGCCACAGCCCTGGGATTGGCACTGTACTCTGTGGACGCGCCTGTCCCCAGCAGCACAGCACAACTGCCCAGGGCAGCCGATAAGTGCCCCAGCAGAAAAGTTGATGCAGGCAGTGTTGTGAAAATGGGTCACAAGCTGCAAGTGATCAAAGTTTCCAGCACTGTTGGCTGCTTCACACGGTAGGCAACAATTTTGTTATCCCACTGCATGGAGACTACCTTGCGTGTATCATTCACATGTCATGACCAGCAACTGTTCAAAGCAAAGAGCTTGACCTTTGAGTCATACATGATGCCTAGTCCCTTAGTGGCTTAACTGCCTCTGAAACAAAGTGCCTGCTTGTGTTCCCTTGTTCTTGCATCTGTGCTTGCTCATGCATCTGTGCTGGCACACTATTACAAAAACACGTGTGTGCATGCACTGGAACACTACTTTTCTTGCTACGTCTAACCCAGAAACTTCATCTCAATGCCTGAATTCTTCTGTGCTGTTCATGGGCTATGACATGATCCACACTGCATGCACTGGAACACAGGCCTGAAGTTGCTCTGTTATAACAATTTCCAACCCTACAACCCTAAAGTCAAACCCTGAACCCTTATGTTTGTGGGCTGTCACATGATCCACGTGACCGTGCCCACATTGCAGGGCTGGCTGCTGGTGGCAGTGGAATCAAACAGGGGACTCTGAACACCAGAGCTGGACACTGCTGATGCAAGGCGCATCCCCCTGCCATGACTTTCAGGTCATGCACAGCAGGTCAGACAGACAGCAACCTGTTGACATGACCCACACGGCAGTCCAGCTGCCTGATCTCACACGCAAAAACAGGAAAGGCAGTGTAAGCGCAGAATCTGAGCTTGGCAGACAGACCTGGTTGGTTCGCCTGAGAGCCTCTGGCAGTATCAGCTTGTGGATTGGCGGCGATGGGATTAGTGATCGTGCTGTCAGAGCGACTGTTCAGGTACGTGCTGCATGTCTGCAGCATGCAATGCACCACACTTTGCTGTATACCATGTTTGCTCAAGCACATCAGCCAAGTGTGGCTGCATATGCATAAGAAGAGCAAGACTGCAAGTGTCAGCCAGCAAACGAGTCTGATAGCTTGTGGCAGAGCTAAGCACCCAAAACTATAGTTGGCGTTGTAGCATGATGCAATACAACACAGCAGCACCTGAGCATCACACCACTTGCCTCAATGCAGCTTCACGGCAAGATTCATTGCGCTCATTGCACGCTGACTTGCACAGTGTTTAAGCTCTCCTAAACTTGTAGGTGTCTCCTGACGGTGCGACTGTGCCACAGCTGTGGCAGCTGCTGAATTCTGGCTACAACATCCAGCCGCCACATCCGATCACTGCCAGAATCCTGCTTCCGTACCCCTCCTGGCTGCAAGCCTTAGGAATGCAGCTCACAGTCCTCAGCATTAGGGACAGGAGCCAAATCCCCAATGCTAGTGACAGAAGCCATAATGGCAGAAGCTGGGATTCTGTAAGCAGCGCCACAGACATACTTAGTCATGATGACAGCACCAGCAGGGATAAAGGCATCCCGCATCAAGGTCACATCACAGACAGCACTCACGCACAGACTGCCAGCAGGGAGACCGACCCAGGAAGAAAGGGGGGTCCAAAGGCGTCCCAAAAAGCTGTCAACAAGCATCAGTGCTGGCAGCCTGTGCTGCTAGCTTATGGGCAGTCAGCCAGAGAGACTATGCAGTCTGCATCGGCCAGGGAGGTGATCAGGACCAACTCAGCTGAGCTGAGCTTGTGGGCAATTGAGGCAGCAGGGAAGGAGATTGGGGTGCTGAGTGACCCATCATGTGTCCTTCATCTTAGGTAAGCTTATCTGTGATATAAATCAGTTTCAAGTAGTGTGTTGTGCTTGCAGCCTGTGATGATTGCCAACGTCAATAGAAAGCAGCTGTGTACAGAAAATTTGTACTCAAGACCTGATAGCGTTTGGGTAAAGAACATCTCAGGTCTGCACAGCAACATTGTGTCCTGACCTTGATCTTCAGAATAGCTTGCAGCCTTTAGCGCACATACCTTCTGTAAACAATCAGACATTCTGCAGCCCAGCCTCTGCCTGTCATGCACCACAGGTAGGGGATTGCAAAGCAGCCCTGGATTGGCTGTGTACTGACGCTGCAATGCTGCACTGGGTCAAGGGCAACATCAGAAGTGCTGAAGTCTCACATTGAGAGGCCAGAATGCTGGTCGCTGCCAACATGCTCGCACTTGTGTCAGTGCTGTCAATCTGTGTCTGCTTTTTCACCTACCTCTGCTGCTTTCCTGCCATGTTTTCCGCAGGTTTTACTTCATAAAAGGTAGCAGGCAGCGCCCTCTTTGCTTTGGCTTGCCCAGGTTTCTGACCCATACCATGTAGAAGCACCGTCTTGCAATAGTTGTTTTTTTGCATGCAGGCTGGAGTGGGAGGTGCGCAAGGCAGCTGCAAATGCCCTGAGGCTGCACGTAGCTGCCCTGCCTGCCCTTGCTGCTGCCCTATCACTGATGCGCCTGGCACTCATCATCCTCATCCACAGATCCCAAAGCCAAGAAAGTGGCTACCCTAAGGGTCAGCAATCCAGCACCCAGCAGCCTACACATCACCGCCTAAATGCTCTGTCTGTGACCCTAGTCAGCCATTTGGCTGCTAATTCATCCAGCAGGCAGGTGCTGCAAAGGGGACAGCTGGTAGGGCTGACAGCTATTTGGGCATCCATGGCTAGCTGGCTGTGGCCACAGCTGGCACTGTGGGCTAACTGGATGAGCCACCGCCGCCCAACCCTGCTAAGTGTTCTTGGCTCTGCCTTTCTCATCATCCTGACAGAGGGTTTGCTGGAAACCCTGGAGCTTGTTGCCACGCTCATCACCACATGCTGCCGCCTGCTGAGGCAGCTGATCAACAAGCTGATCGGCAGGCGATTTGCCAAATTGGCGCCTTGCAAACCTCATAAGCTTCTGCCTGAGAACTGTGGAGCTCAATTGCCAAAACTAATGAGGTAGGCTTTGAATCTGCATGATGCGCACAATTGGCAACAGGTTCGTGAGAAGCTGCACGTCCTTGCATAATGCTGAGATTGTTAGTTGGTAGCTGCAGCAGACCCTGACATATTCACACAATACATGGGTGAAGTATGTGTTGACTAGTTATATTCAAGTGAATTAATCTGGTTGACATCTCTCATTCAGCTTTGACCAGGAGCAGGTCTTGGGCTCAAGTCTTGATCAAGGCTGGATCTTGCCACTTAGCTTCATCTCGCTGGGAGCCGGCTCTGCTTGGCAGGCCATTCGCCAGTGAGGCAAGGCTAGGTTGCAAATTGCAACATTTTATGTGCCACACTTTTGCCGAAATCTGCATAGGGCACCCCTTATCAGCCTATACTGTGACAATAAACCCTGCAAGCTTGTGCTGTGCAATAATGTGCACACTTGTGTGAATAACATTTCTGCAGCAATATGCAAATGCACGCCATGACTCAGTGAAATTATCGTCAAAAAAACAATGAATATCGTTTTCCCTCCAAGTTTGTTTGTGCCTGACCGCATCATGAAGTTGGAGTCATGTCACTGGTACCTAGGGAGGCCGAAAAGGCTCGTTCACACTGCATGACCTCCACAAATAGCATAAATCAGTGGTGTGTGTTTGTCAATAGCTGTTTTCCCGCCAAAACCCGTTTGTATTGGTTTTGAGGTCCAAGTTCACCAAAATGCTGCAGTAGCAAAGGTTTTTGCAATGCCACAACCTCAACACCCTGATCTCAAGCCTGTTGAGAACTGGATTGCCTGCTGGACAGCTTTCCACTCCAAAACTCAATCCCAGATGGCGAAGCGCGAAGCATTCCGCGTGCTTTGCTGCAGTTTCATGATTCACAATGCACTTGTGCACTTGTGTCAATAATGCCTCCTGAGGCTATGTGCATGCTGCCTATCTGTCATCAGACCTAGTCTCTTAGCTGGCCTCAGACCCTGGTGCAGGCCAAACACTTGTTGTGTAATGCCTATTTTGAGGTGACCACAGCATCACCAAGCACCACAGCAAGTCTATGTTCTGTTGATGTCAGCTCATGCAAGGCATACTTAAGGCTGGCATAAGCTGAAACCTGTGCAGTCTTCTTCCTCTTCTTGGTGGTCCTCAGGCAAGCTAGGTAGAGGCAGCAAACTGCTCAGTCTGGAGCTTGCTCTTAGCTTCATCTCGCTGGGAGCCGGCACTGCCTGGCAGGCCATCTCCCAGTGAGGCAAAGCTAGGATGCATGTCACAACATTTTTTGTGTACCACTTTTTGGCTGATCGGTACTCCATATCAGCTTTCAACATGACATAAAACACTGCAAGCTTGTGCTGTGCAATGATGTGTTTGCCAGTAGCATATCTGTAGCAATATGTAAATGCACGACATGACTCAGCGAAACTAATCATGGAAAAAGTAACGAATTTTTGTTTTCCCTCCACTTTTTTTGGAGGGATTGTCTGACTGAATCATCAAGTTGGAGTCATGTCATTGGTCTTTTGATGTCCAAGGAGGCTGAAAAGGCCCTTTCACACCCCGTAAACTCCACAAGTAGCGTAAAACAGTGGTGTGCATGTGTCAATAGCTGTTTTCCCGCCAAAAATCGTTTGCTTTGGTTTTGAGGGTCAAGCACACCAACCTGCTGCAGTGGCACAGGTTTTCCCAACGCACAACCTCAACACCCTTGGCCTGATTTCAAGCCTGTTAAGAACTGGATTGCCTGCTGGATAGCTTTCCACTTGAAGACACAATCCCAGATGGCATAGCGCAAAGCATTTCATGTGCTTTGCTGCAACTTCTCAATGCACACCAGGCTACTGAACAAGACTGCATGCAATGACCTCTGGTTACTATTGTCATACAATCCTTTGTAAGACAGCATCTTCCCTATGTTGACCAAAAGTTGATCTATTGGGTTACAGACTTAGGTCTCAAGTTGTGGTCATTGGGGGACCTTTTTCTCGGTCAGTTTCTTATCCTGGACTGGTTCTGTATGTCAGGTCATCTCACAATAAGAAAAGGCTAAGATGCATGTCAAATGTTTTTGCTAAGCTATCCGGACTTCAGACTGCCCAATTGCGTTTTGTGTCTTGTTTGATGCTCACATGCTTTCGCTAGACTCTGCAACTGTCTTGATATTCAGCTACATTGCTCACAACTTGAACACATTGTGCTGCTTTTGGCCAGGCTGGTCTACAGAATTGGTGCAAGGCAAAGGCAGTGCTCAAGGTACCAATTGAGTAGGCTTTTCTCACTCGCAGTTGTCTTTGAAGAAATTTCCTGGTAATGGGAGTACTCATCCCGCCCTTTCTTGGGCCATGTGCAAATGTGACCTGGCATCATGCTGATAGCTTGCTTGGCTGCCAGCATGTGTTTGGTGACGGTATCAGGCCTCACCTGTGCATTCTTGCAAGACTTAGAAATGCCTATGATCAACAAGAATCCACCGACTCTGGCCAAAGTCTCTTGTCTACATGACCAATGCTGAACATATGTACCTTTGTAGGGTTTCTGGACGTACCTGTTTCATCAAGAGCCAGGAAGCATGCATATTATTTTTTGTTGTGATCAGATTAACTGGTATTGTTATGGATACAAGCAACATTATACAGATTAGTAACATTAGCTTATCATTGTTTAACATGTACATGTGTAGTACAGGCTTTACCAGGCTATACGCTGGACACTCGTGTGCTCAAAAAGTGGCTGAAGCAGCATCTGGCTTTCTTCCACTCCTATCAATCTTGTGTGAGTGTCAAAGAGATTGCTTCCCGCCAAAAGCACCATGCAGCAGCTGCCGCCGCAGCTGCTGTAACTGCCGCAAAGCTCAGAGCTGAGATGAGCAAGCTTCAGCAGAAGCTAGGGTGTGCAATGACACGCCTGCACCAATTTATCATGACTAACCCTTTGTGGCTAAGATCATTCTGCATCATGTCTGCCTTGCTGCCTCCATGTGGCAGGCAGCAAGTGGAGGCAGCCTGTCCACAAACAGCTGCAGCAGGTCAAAGTCAGCTGTATGTGTTGTACATGCTGCATGGTCATGTTGCCCTATCTTGCTGCACTGGATTTGCCTATGACTGTGGCTTTGACTGTGACCGCTGCAAGGCGCTGCGAGTTCACTGGCACTCTTTAGGTATGAACGTGGACCAACTACCAGCTGCTGCTGATTTGGCGTATTCACTTTGACAACATCAGACTGTTGGTGCAGCGGCGATGCACAGCCCTGAAACGCCACTCTTGTAGCAGAGCTGAGGTAAAATGCGCAGTGCTAGCATGTCAGGAGGGTCCTCACTGGTACAACCTTTGGAGTCAATATGGCTTGCCTCCTGTGCAATCATCCTCACACTGGTGTCATGTTGATACCACCATGTTTGGGATCTACACTTATGTCAACACATGTTGTGCTTGTCACAGCAGAACCTCTGGCAGGTCATGCAACGGTGCCTTTCGTCCCTCAGCTTGTGGGGCCGGCCGGCAAATAGCATCGGCACACTGAGAGAGATTACAATGCTTTAGCCAGCCAGCAAGTCTGATCACATATAGAAGAAGACGAAGGTCAAATGTGGAAAACATCAAGACAGTCTAGAACGAACT
>JAABUP010002084.1_pt1 | contig 40192 bp, 36 predicted proteins | sample 5559201 | NCBI WGS metagenome assembly JAABUP01 (sample SAMN10711887, study PRJNA513373) | rock metagenome | isolation source: Antarctica rocks | place: Antarctica | reverse complement strand
TTTTGGATAGAGACTCGATTGAAATCAGAGAAATCAATATATTCATTTTCGTCTGAACCGTTTGTTAATCGACGAACTCTGCTCGGCCCGTTGCACAGACAAGATGCATGGGCTCATTCTTCTCTCAAAACTCCAGGTCATATGTTGTCCACAAGAACGACACGATGACAACCTGGTGCTTGCCATTACCGGCTCAGCTAGTAAAGTAAAGTATAGAGATGGAACAGTTTCCGAGGAGGATGGTACTGTTCCGTCAGTCAGACTTTGGACTTGAGTGGGTAGAAGAGTACGTACGGAGTAGTCGATGCCCCTTGATGATCGTCTTCGTGACGGGGGTGATGGCGGATAAGTGTCGACCGGCACCCGAAAGATACGATATGTAACGCAATGCATCTGTCGTGATGACATCTTTCTAGTCTGCTGAAGAAAAAGGGAAAAGCGTGATCCTATCGCCGTGATTCATCGAACGCATTTGTCACGACGACATCCATTTCGTCTACCAAACAAAAACCCAAAAGGATGTAACCATATCATATCATATCGTAACTCGTTCAATCAATCAATCAATCAATCATATCCTCATCCGCCTTAGCCCCCGAGCTCCCACAACTTTCCCTCTCCGCCAACAACCTCTCGACCGCGCCCTCCGCCGCCCTAGTCTCGACCTCGATCATACTAGTCCCGTTCCCGACCCTCACAACCTCCCTCTCGCCGACAAACACCCGGCACCAAAACGCCCTCTTCCCCTCCTCCAACCCGTGCACATAACTGACCTTCTCCGTAACCGCCAGTCGCCCCACCTCTTCTTTCGGATGCAGCAACCTGACGGCTCCGGTCACGATCCGCCTCAAGTACGGAAGCAGACCGAGTCTCTCGAGGAGCGTCTCGCACGCAGGGAGAGAAGCGTGGGAATCAACGTAGATGGCGCCGACGAGCGACTCGATGAGGTCGGAGAAGAACTTGTCGGCTTCGAGCCGGGCCAGGAGAGCCCAGGGGTAATGGGTACCGCGTTTGAGAGAGTCTCTGATGGTCTCGCGGAGTTCATGGTAACGGTCGATGCAAGCCTTCTGGGCGCGTGCGATCTGGGGAGAGGTGTAGCGCATGAATTGCCAGATGTGCAATGGTACGGGCGATTCCGCGGTGTTGAAAGTTCCTGTTGCGGTGTCTTCCACGACGTCTGTCCTGATCTCGGTGATGAAGTGCTCCATGCACAGGAACGCCAGAAACCCGGCGTTGACGAGAGCGGTCCGCATGGTGTGCATCTGGTAGTGTTTGAGTTCCTTCTCGTTGCCGAAGACTCCGGCGACGACGATGTAGTCGAGGACCGAATCTCCCAGGAATTCGAGGCGTTGGTACGACATTGCTGAGTTTGGCCCGCTGTAGGAAGGATGTGTCATAGCTTCGATCAGAAGGGTCTTCTTATTAAAATTATATCCGATCAGCCTCTCCAGATCGATGAACCGAGGAGGAGATGGTCCGACTGGGGTGACTGTATCGTACAAGCTGGCATGTCTCTGACTCAGTGGTAGCCATGGTATCTCAGGTAGGAATACTTCAAGACACGACAAAGCCTTCTCAACAGCCCCATCAAGATATGCTGCACCTATGAGAGCCTCGACCACGTCCGCCAAAATCTTGGTTGACATTTGCCGCTTGGACTCAGTCGTAGGTCGCAATAGCTCAGAATTGTACAACGGCCTCCATTTGTGACCGGTAAACGACTTCGTAAGAATGTATCGATCGAGCCCTACTTCAACTGCTGCCCGAGACAGGCGAGCGTTGGCCACTACGCGATCCTTCTTCGCCGAAAGAAATCCCTCGTGCCATCTCGGGTATTCCGCCATCAGCGTAATAGATGTGAAGAGCTTCAGGATGCTGTCGCCGAGGAATTCCAATCGCTGGTAATCAGTCCCCTCTTGAGCTCCCGATGCACTTATCGCGGTCGCGACAAGGTTCAGGTCATCGAATGCTATCGGTGAAAGAACATCGTCGCACAATTGCTCAGCAATCATGGAAACCTCGAGGCGATGCATGATTGAGGGTATGAACAACGCAAATTGGGAGTATGCAACAGGCAGTCGGTCCACCAGGCAGCTACTCGCTGGAAGGTATTCGGTTCCAAACCCGGCCACGGCAGGCCTGTCAATAGCCGTGGGGAGGCGATGCAAGAAATCTGCACGCTTTGGCAATCTGACAACCTCCAAGTAGAGAGAATCCCTCGCAGCAGGCACTGCCCTCCTTACCTTTCCCTGGTGAGATTCCGGCATGTTGCGAGTAAGGCCTTTTAGGATGTGGGGTCTTCCATTGTTTTCGAGGTCACGGACCAGGCCGTGACATCGATGGTCAAGACCTGTTTCGAGAATGTCATTAGCTGCGTGTACACCCCTGACCGATGCCAGCCATGATTCGAGATTGCAAGGCTCGATACGGGGGACGAAGATGGCTGGAAAATCAGCTCTGTCATCGTGCATGCGGCTCTGAAACACGGAGCGAAATAGCATAGCTGATATCTCAGAGGCATGGGAGATCTCGTTGAGTCTATAGATAGTGCTTGAGTCTTCCCTTATGGAAGCTGTGAGAGATGTTGTCTGATCCAAGTGTAGCTGAAATTCAGTGATCGACGGACATCGCCGGGGCAGTATCAATATCATTTCAAATGATGGCTGTCCGTATTCGCTAATGTCGATGCCAACTGTTTGCGTTTCTGGGGCTTCTCGCCATCTTTGAGCCACTGTTTTCCAAGGGTTTAGCTGAACCGCAACGTCGACGAGCGCTGCTCGCGTTTCCACGGGAGTACTGCCATCGACGACCTCGAAGTCAGGCTCTAACAAGGGCAGGAGATGGTCGTTGACGAGGCCAGCTCTGTGCAGAGCAACATAAGCTTCGAACGCGGCATCTCTTTTAGCATATCTTTGTGATTTCCATTCCAACTTTCCTCGTGCCTCTCTAACAGAGGGGTCGACAGAATTGGGGAGCATCACCCTTGCAGATACCAAATCACTCTGTGGGGCTTCGGAGAAGATAAATTCAGGGCGATGGTCGACGTAGGAGCTCGCCGGCAGAGTAGCGCAAAAGTGGTACAGGTGCTGAACGGAATTCTCGAGAGTAAGCAGAGCTCTGTTATATATCAGTGCTCATGAAGTAAGGCGGCGGAAATGATATGAACATACCCGGTAGAATCTATTCGGAACAATCTGCTCCCTTCCTCTACAACGTCTTCTCCCTTCTGAATCTCCTCAAGTTGCCGCATCTCATCTTGGTACGCCTTCTTCATATCATCCTCGAGTTCACGCCATTGAGAGGAAGTAAAAGGATCTTCGCTACTGAGCATAAGTACGAATTTAGACTTTTCCTTCCTCGCTCTACCTCGCCGCTGAATGAATGACTTGAGGTTCGCTGGCTTGTCGAAACAAATAACGATGTTGCATGCGGAGACATCTATGCCTTCTTCCAGGACACTGGTCGCAATCACTAAGTTTTTCCTTCCGTACCGCAGATCGTCGAGAGTGTCTTTCTGGTCACGGACGTCCAGTAGCTCACCGATGTTCAATTTCCGCTTTGAGCTGTTGGAAGTTCCGACAAAGGTGCTCGTCAGAAAGGCGTCCTTCGTTCGAGGATGTATAGACAGAAGCTGAGATAGCATACCAACGGTAGCTCTCTCCTGTACGAAGACAAGTCCGGTAAAATCTGATAGGTCCTGTTGAACGAGAAGATCAATGAAACGATGGGCCTTCTGAGAAAGCTGCCAGCTTTCCGGGCTAATAGGAGCACTGGGAAGCACAACATCAACACGATTGAGAATTCCCAAGAGGTAAACCTTCTCTTCATCTTCCCAATCATTAAGGAGGTTAGAGTCGCTCTCAACATGGGAACTGAACTTGTTGATACAAGAGATTAGGTAAACTTCTGCAGCCCAAGAGCCGAGCTCCTCGAACATCCTTTTGCATTTACTGTACAGCATCTTCATCTGATCTAGACAGTATGTTTTTCGACTGCGCAATACTTTCTGTAGCTGTTTCTCACTGCTGTCACTGCTATCGGCGACCAGTCTGACAACGTAGGGGTCTTGCCAGATGTCTAAGCCCTCGTACACGTTATACAGACTTTGAAGCACTCCGGATGTCACCTTGTTGGTCCAGCAGCATGGTTGATAAGTCCACCTGATTATGTCAGGAGGGTACACAAATCGCAGCATCTCTTGTCGATGCAGATTTGGAGTCCTGCTGATGGAGTTTAAGTTCTGCTCAATAGCCCTAAGATCCATTAGTGACCTCTTCAGTCACGCCAAGGGTACTTTGACGTACTCCAGACTGCCAGCCTTTGCATTCACAGTCGGACTGGCGGTGAGTCCCACTATGTGTGGTATCATAACATCCAACTTAGAGCGAAGCAGCGGATGGTAGAACTCCTGCATGATTCCATTGGCCGGATGGGAAGAAACGCAGTGATGGGCTTTCCTTCGTGAGCACTATAACACTGCAAAAGTTCCAGTCGAAGAAACCTACCCTCGTCGAATACCAACAGAGCCAGACGACTCATTCGTACAAAGCCGTGTGTCAAGGCGTCAAGCAGTATCTGGGCCACATGGATCCGTCAATTGTGGCCTCTCAGAAATTTGATCGGTTGGAAGTATCTCGACAGACCTGATGGGTGGATACAACAATTCGGACATTCAGGAGTACGCTGTCCCAAAGGTGCTGTTCACTCCATAAGTCGACATGGTCTGCTCCTAATAGGAGCCGAAGCTGAGGGCGAAAGGCAGGAAGCTGGGACCAAATGACATTATGCTGCTGGTGAGCAAGAGCCGCAGTGGGTGCTAAGAACCAGACAAGCTGCAGGGAGGTGTTAGGGATTGACGCATTGTGTTGAGGTGGGTACGTACCTGATCTGGTGGACAACGATCCAGCTCTGCTGCGATCCGGAGGACAGCGATTTGGGTCTTCCCGCTGCCTGTATCCATCTGGGTACATCAGTTCTCCTTGTCTAGGGTACATGGGTGGGGCAGCATACAGCAACGATGATATTGCGCTGCATGCTCTGCTCCAGCATTTCTCGCTGATACGCTCGGGGCTGCAAAGCTGCGGGTGTTCCCTTCTGGACAGCGAAAGAGACTGAGGCATCCATTGATTTCTGGATTATGCCTTCGCGGCTGAGATCAACGGTCCTTGGGGCATTGGAGCTGATTGCATCCAACGATTGTCCGGATATAATCTCATCTTCTGGAGACGAGGCATTCTTCGACATCGTCGCTGCAGGACTTCAGAGATTCGTAGAGGAGCAAGAGTTATCTCCAACATGTTGGAACAGATAATAACGTGCTGGCGAGGCAGCAGTTTTTATGTTGACTGCTGCCGTGGCTCCTGCAAGGAGCTGCAAGGAGCCAACCGAATCTACCTACCTTGTATAGTTGAAATTGAGGCGCCCACGGCAGAGAGCTAAATCTACACTGAGTCCCTTGAAAGATAGGACATAGGACCTTATTGCAGGAAGGCTGATCTGATCGTTAGTGTGATGTGCCTCCCGCCAAATCACTGCTATCTATTGCGAAGAGAAACGCCGCATGCTGCGACCGTTACAAATTGGTAAGATAGTCCTCAATCTCCTCTTTGCTGAGTTTCCGAAACCTGGGACCCTGTGCTCCTTCAACGCCTTCGTATCCCAACAGGTGATTCGCTGGTGGTCCAACGATGCCTTTGCGAAGTCTCATTAGTGATTGTTCGGCCTGACGATCTTCGTGACACTCACCAATTTCAACGGTCTCTCCGTTCATCTCTCCCTCGATGGTCTCCTTTAGGGTCAACAGTGCTATATGCACTGCATCTTCCAGCTCCAAACCCTCTGTATATCTCTTCTCAAGGAATGTCTTTGCACTTGTCGCACTCTTCCCTATTGCCGTTGCCTTCCATGGAAAGTAGCTCCCGCTCGGATCCACCTGGTACAAGCTTGGTCCACCTTTCAGTATACCACCAGTCTTCCCTGAAGCTTTCTTCCTCTCCGCCTCGGTCTCTCCACCATCCTTTGCGGCCTCTTCTGTCTCGGGCTCTACCCCGTCGTCCCATCCTGCAATGAGTAGGCTGACGCCATACGGTCGTACACCACCAGATTGTGTTGCCTCCTGCATCACTCTCGCAACATCTTGCACTAATATCCTCGTTGGTGGGTATTCGTTGTATATGCGCTTGTAGCCAGTATGGGATACCTTCCGCGCCTTGTCGACAAGGATTCGGTAATCGGGACCCATTCCAGAGTAGACCATACCAATATTTGGCGTGATCAAGCTGACCTTGGAGAGCGAGGGAGGATCTATGAGAGGTGATGATGATTTCTTTTCGGTAGCTAAGACGATGCCGTTCGTAGCTAGGTAACTCCCATATCAGGCTCTTCCTTTAAGATTCATAGAAAGAACGAGTCTTGAGTATCATACCTTTGATCCCTAACGACGTCACCCCTTGGTTCACAGCGTTCAGTGCATATTCTGTAAGTCCATGTGGTCAGTACTTGTGCTCGTCACTATCTCAATTGTCGGAATGACGCAAAAAAGAGGCCCAACACACCTATTTGTACGAGCTTGCCACTGCAAACTGGATTAGCACTAAGTCCATGGTGAGAATCTGGAGTAACTGTACCTGGGTGAGAAGGTGGTCAACGAAAAGGAATAGCGGTCCGCCATCCTGAGCGTAGGGTTTGAGCTGTGGTCAAACGGGCGTCCTGCGGTGAGATATGCTCTCAAGATGATCGACTCGATCCGTCCCCGGTGTTATGTGAAAGGATTCTGAATCTTTGAGCTTGAGCTTGTAGGGGAGGCTACAACTTCGCGTACGCGGTGTTCTGAGCTTCTCTGGATCACGTAAGCGGACCAAGCGAATACAGCCTTGGGAGCACTTTGATGACAACGTGCTCGTAAAGGAAGCCGCGATGTCTATACTGTCCGAACGCGCTGTTCGCTGCTTCGACATTGACGCTGGATAGTTAAATTTGATATCCGAACCTGTGTTAGAGCGTATCTCTCGATCAGATCACTTCAATCGTCATGTCTTCGACCGCTTTCAATCCAAATCCCGAATGGCATTGGCCAGAGGATATTCACGCGCCACCAGTACATCCAGACCATGTAACAGGAGCGTCCAAGATTCCGGGGGCTTTTCAGGACAATCACGGCGCAGAGCCCGAGCATCAGACTCCACAGCCAGCAAAGCACTGGCCTCCAAGGACCTGCCGCATCTGTCTGGAAACCGTCCTCCCCACGTACCACCCGCCATCTAGCAGTCTTCCAGACATCCTTCAAGCTACGCCTTCAGTAACATACATCTCTACAGACCCCGAGGCTGGAAGACTCATCCGTCCTTGCAAGTGTAAAGGTTCCTCGAAATATGTACACGAAGGATGTTTGCAAGCGTGGCGACATGCGGATCCGGCGTATGGAAAGAGAAACTATTGGCAATGTCCAACTTGTGGATTTAGATACAGATTGGAGAGGATGAAATGGGCGCGCTGGGTCAGCAGCCAACTGACTCAGATCACTCTTACTTTCTCCATACTGTTTTTGGCAATGTTCCTCTTGGGGTTTGTTGCCGATCCTATCATCAACCTTTATCTCGACCCTTACACAACATTATCATCAGCGCCTCTGTCTAAAATAGGGGCAAAAATTGAGCCGATCCTCACAGACGATGACGAAGCTTCATGGACGGAGCACTTCTTGAAAGGTCTCGCATCGCTTGGGCTACTGAGCTTCATCAAGGTTTTGCTCGCTCTCTCTCCGTGGCAATGGTGGAATCTGCGTAGCTCTGGCATTATGGCTGGGAGCGGAAGGGCAGGAGGAAGTGGAAGAGAAAGACTGGCAAGCATAAGTTGGCTTGTGGTCCTGATCGGGGTCGGTACGTTCTTATGGGTAAGCATGCTCCCTCCTCGAGAAGCAGCAGCAACTAACATCCTTCGAGGGCGTTTACAAAGGCGTTCGTGCGTGGAGTCGTCGTATCCTTGAGAAGGCTGGCGAGCGTGTAGTGGACGTTCCACTAGACGATGACGATCCTGATGAAATCATACCTAAGGCCGGAGCACGAAGTGCTGAGACACGACAAGATTAATGAAGGGAATAATTGGATATACCACCTACATTCGCTGATCCTCTCAACCTGACTCTGGGTAATTCAAGCTTCTTCTAACATCTGAGGGAACAAGTGGACTCCATTAACCATCCATCGATAATCTTTGGCCGTAGCCCAACGTTATCCGTAGTGTGAGAGTTTGACACCAGACTGTCATCCACCCAATCGCTGACAGCTAATGTCCTCTATGACCGCATTACTTTAAGTTGTCACGATCGCTTTCAATGGCGTGCCAATTAGTCAGTGTGCGAATAGCCAACAGTTGCTGGAGGCTCTCAAGTGGGAGCGTTATGTTTGCCTTGAAAGTCTCCACGACCAACGCCATCTGAAATCTCCGCAACACACAGTGTTCAGGCACTCTTCGTCTTCCACTCGCTCATCGCGAAGTTATACGAGCACGGAAAGGGAGAGATGGTAGATTTGTATCATCTTGGAAAGACCCAGTTATATCTGTCACGGCGAAGAAGTGCCTGAATAGAACGTCTTCTTACCCTTGATTCCTCATTTGTACGTGCTGGTAACGGACAGAAATGAGATTCTTCCACTGCCTGATCGTGCGGGCCACCTTCTGTGTGCCCATTCTTCCGGAACGCTCAGAAGATCACCTGCCATCGCGACTACTCTTTAACCAAAGAGCAGAATCCACTTCTTCGACATGGAAAGTCGTGCTTAGATCGCATTTAATGCAAGCTACCGATCTTCTTCGTTCGCGAAGACACACTCCGGTCCCAAGAAGCGATCCAAGACTTGCCCTAACCCAAACAGCAAAGTAGCGCCTTAACTTGGGTGCGGCTGATTCGATCATTACAACTGAGAAGATGGCGGCGGACTCTGGATACAACTCCTTCTCTTTGTCACAGGGCATCCATGCCGACGACTCGTTGGAAACGTCCGAGAGGTCCACTTCTTTTGATCTGGAAGATTCCTTAGCCGGTCTCACACGTAGGGTAGTTCAAGCAATCATCGATGCAGGAAATGTCGAATTCCTCCCTGCCGGTCACAAGGAGCTCATGACTCCGGATCCAGCTACTCCTCTCACTACTTCCATCTCCGGTCAAGCCAGAGGTTTTGGCACATTCCACGTCTCCGGCAAACCTAATTTCTCCAGCAAAGCTAATGTCGTCGACAAAGTCAGCGCCTCCAGTGGAGCCAACGTCTTGAGCAAACCCACCGCGTCCCAGAAAGTCAATGTATCTACTAAAGTCGGTAAGCGTACGATACCTAGACCACGACCTGCTACCCTCGCTATCTCTGGGAACGACAACCATGGCCAGAGCATGGAGACCCTGGTGACTTCGTTATATCTGGAACCAGCACTCGCACAGCACTTCAGAATCATGGTCAACATGGTGAAACACCTGAACCACGCTCTCTTTCACTCAGATGCCAAACACGGGGTTCAGCAATATGTCATGGAAGAGGCGAAGGCCTTGTCTGAGGAGATGATATACTTCTTCGACGGCCTGCAGAAGAGCTTCAAGGTCCAACTCGAGAAGATTGAGGACACGAACGATTATCTGCCTATCTTGGGCGATAACGTTGAAGAGCACCACTTGGAAGCTACCATCAAGATTTGGACAGAGAAGATCTGCGAGTGCGTCATTACAGTCCATGATTACCAAGGCACTCGAAGAGCTAAGCTGCGGTATAGAAATGTTAAGAAACCTCGCAAGAGCGAAGAACGCCTGATAAACACCTTCGCCGAGTTATACGACGCCCAAGTGTATCAACCATTCTTTCAAACTCGCTGTCAAAACGCCAAACACAACATCCGCGAGCTTTCTGTGCATCTTGACTCCGTCTACAACGCGATCGAAGGGGCCATGGAGCTCTATGATCAGATCGTCGTGGAGATGGAGGAGTTCAAGCAGTCTGTTAAGAGAGCATTTGACGACTTTTGCCGCTTGCCCGGTGCCTGGTTCGAAGCGTGGGGGCTGGAAAAGGTCATGGCGAAAGTTGAGGGAAGGATCTCGGAACCTACGACTCCCAGCGTCCCTAGCACTCCTACTGTGTCCACAGATGCCGAGTCTAACGGGGAGGAGGAGCAGTCGCCCATCATGCCTGTGAGTGCAAAGGGCAAGGAGAAAAGGGCTCGTGCAGCGGGCCTTAAAAGGGAATATACGCTATGATCTTCAAACCTGTCGAGGAATGCGCATATCTACTAAGAGTCGAAGTAGCTGAGCTGTAACGAATTGTGTTTGAGTCACTCATGGTAGAGGGACACTCCTTAAAGCGCTAGGGAGGGGCAAAACGCGCATGGACGGTCAGATCAAACATACCTTAATGCTTCCCGTGGTAGAGCAGAGCAACGCTAAAGTAGAACCGAAAAGCAATCTTGTTTCCGGAGATCTAGGTTTTCTTTAAACACTACCTGTACTTAAGGTGATTCAAAGTGTACCTTGTATGCATTAATCCGTAAGTACTCGTACTCGTACATACAGGGGACCGGTAGTCGTACACCCTCCTAAGGTAGTCGTACACCCCCATAATGGTAGTCGTACAAGCCCCCTAATCGGGTAGTAGTAATAATAGCTATTGTCTGCGTTTTTGACGTGCTTTTACGTGTTTTTCGCATCAACGAGGAGTAGCATGTAGAATAGTATATAATTAGAATAATAGGAACAATAGTAGGTTTAGTTATCAAGCTGAAAACCCCCGAGAAATCCCTCCGGAACCTCCTGTGCCGTCGGAGCACTCTGTGACGGCTCAATTGCCTGCCCACGACCTCCTCAACCTCGCTGTCCTCGCTGTCCTTGACCCCTACAACCTCGCCGTCCTCGCTGTCCTTGTTCCACGAACTCAAACTCCGAAAGGTCTCGCTGTGTTGAATTTTGAGGTCTTCAAGCACAGGATCCACGTGGACGTCCTTGAGGCCTAATAATGGGTGGATCCACGGCTAATAGTTGAGGATCAATAGGAACAGAAGGTTCAATTGCATGTTCCAGGTGTCAATGAGGGTGAAAGTTCTTCAGAGTTAGGGTTTCACCATGAAATAGTCGCTTCTGTATAATGTGACTGCATGGTAGTCCCATTGTCGTAGAAAAGGCCTCCGAACATGTCTGTTGAACTGTTGAAGTCAAAATGAGTTTGTTATACTGTTTCAGGGTCTTCTTCAGGGCAAATTCACTAATGCGGCCAATAAGGAGGCGAAATGCCGGAATTTTGACTGTAAAGGGAGGCCGCATCTTCTCATTGTCAACTTTCTTAGAACTGGGTGTGATCCTACTCTTGTAGGGCCGTGACTGTGTTCTGGATTTTGTACAGCTAGAAACCAGCCATCCTCCATCTGTACCCTCGTAGCAGAAAAGGACCAGTTCACTAGTCAAGTTCCTGTGGCACGCTTCCTATTGTGCTCACGGACAGTCACAACATGCTTTCCTCCTCAATCACACCGTAGGAAAACCTTCTGAATAAGGTCATCCTTTGGAGTCTTTGTATGAGCCTTGACGACAGCATACCCCTGAGGGCCGCTATGACTATTGACGGAGGCAATTAGGGCTTCAAGAGTATCGTGAACCCCCTCTGAAGGTGGTTCTAGTGACATGGTGATGGGTAGCAGATAGTGGTGGTGGGTTGAAGGAGGAACTACTTCAGAAGACGTGAGAAAACACGTCAAAACACGTAAAAAACGCAGGCAATAGCTATTATTACTACTACCTGATTAGGGGGGTGTAAGACTACCTTAGGAGGGCGTATGACTACCGGTCCCCGTACATATATGCTTAAAAGGCTTGAAGCGGGCGAAGACGACCGCCAGGCGAGCCACTGTACGAAGTACATACTAGGTAGGTGAAGTCAATTCCACTTAGCACATTCTCGTAATTTGTACGAGTACTCGCTGAACAGTGCGATTCGAGTCCATGTTCACTTTATAAGTACTCTGTCGTAGCAAAATATATGTAGAGTACAAGTACACGTAGTAATTCACGTATGCTGCACGAATTACGATACTAGGGATCTTCATGGAGGGGTAAAGTAGCAATACCCCGGCAGACCAGTTGCGGCGCTAGAAACGTCATCGCGATCTTTCACCGTCTCAATGGCAGTGGCGATAATCAACACCAGCGAGGAACGTCGGTGAGCTTCGATAGTCGCTACGTGAAACCTGTATGAATTTTAAGTAGTTGTAACTCTCACAGGCGTCTAGAGAAAAGATGTGTCGCGCATTGGTAAGCAAAAGAGATTCCCGGAAAGGACGTGAAAGCTGTACTCTAAAGGAAAGCTAAATCCTCAAAGCCCTTATCCAGAGAGTCCTGATTGTGAATCTTAATAGAATCTCAATCAAGGGTACTGTATGAAGATCGGCAATTGACCACTGGTCAAGAGAGTGCGGCTCAACATTTCACTGAGAGATTGGCCCATACCTGATTTTCCCCAACGATCTGCAACAGGAGCCCTGATATACCTATCCCGATATTGCATGTGAACTGTTCGTTCTTTCGCTCGAGGTCATCGGTATCGGGGTTTCCGACTCTCGGCAAGCTTGATCTACGACCTCACCGTCGCGTTATCCAGCACATTCCATCAACCCCGCTTCGACAACTCTCTGACACGAGTAAGCATGAGAATGCTGGTGGTAGATAACGTTACTGACGGTAGCAGTGCCGCAAGACGGGAATCGGGGATCGCGGACGCCGCTCCAAGACTATCTCAATAACGACGAGGACGCACGACTCCAACGCCAGCTCGCCGCTCTTTCCTCCCTTCCACACTCAAAATTGAATGAAGCTCATGCATCGAAGCCAATGTCGACCAGTAATGCAGGAACTTCGTTGCTGGTGTCCAGTCGAGATTATACCTTAGACAGCTCGAACTTGTCGCATGACCTGCCTGCTTTGTCCAAGGAAGCGTCGAGTCGCTCTTCCACCGATTCTATCAATACATCTGTGGGCGCCGATCTTGTGGAAGGATATCCGTTGCTGGACGAGCATGACGATGGCGTACTGGTCATTCCAACGCCGCCTACGACGTCGGTTCTGCAGTGTCCTTTCAACTTCCTGCAATGCTGCCTGACCTTCACAACCTTCGAGGCCTGGTTTCTACACAGTCTCACACACTTTCGAGACCAGAACCCGCCAACGAATACCAAGTGTTGTTTCTGCGAAGAAACGTTTGAGAATTTGGACGGTCGAGTATGCTGGGAGCAACGGATGGCGCATATCGTGCTGCACCATCGACAAGGCCACAATCTCGCACACGCTCGTCCTAATTTTCAACTCATCAATCATCTTTTCAGCAAAAAGCTCATCAGCAATGCGGAATATAAAATCCTGAGAGGAGGCGGCGATCGATCTAGTGACCACACCAGCCAGCGACCCACTGAAGATTCATCATACGATCATGGCACCACCTCGACGGCCACACCGTATACCTTTACCAGTTCGTCCAGCCGCGACCGGCGACAACGATAACGAAAGGGTTTTACTCGGCCTCCCTAGAATTCGGCATCCCTGTACGGAGCGCAAAAGCGTCCGTAGCGCTCAGAGGTATCGCGAAAATTACCATGCGGCGCCATAAATCTATCTTGACACAGTTGCGTACTTCGTGTCTGCGGTCTCTTATTAGGCGGCCCAAAAATTTCGCGCACCGCTCTATCGATAGCTAGCCGGCGGTGTGCAAGCTCCCTCTTACTCAGCTAGGCTGCCCACCGGGGCTGCGCCTCGCGGCCATAGTGGCGGTCAGTCATCGCTTGTGTGACCGTTCACATCGGTTCTCCTCTGTATTTCTTCCTTCTCAACTGTTTTAGGAGGGCTTGTTTCAGCGGTATCTCTTCTTGTTGGAGCGTTGATCCTGTTCTGATGGATGCAGTCTCTTCTCATCATGCCGTAATGATACCCCCAGCCTCCAGGTTTCTGCTTTCCGGTGGCAGGAACATTCCATGACTTCTTTCATCTTCGATACCAATCCTCGCTCTCAATGAAAATATCGAGTTTCTGGCACCAATATGAGCTCGTGGTGATCTCCTGTAATCGTCGCGCTTCGTCTCGGCTTGGTAGGCGGCCCATTCGCCTTACGATCGCCTCACTTCTGTGGATTGACAAACTTCAATGTTACAACCACAGGTCTTTCACGGGGTCATCCCTAAATATATATCCCTCGCACTTCTGGCTGCCTTAGGGGCCGAGCTAATGCCGGCCTCCGCCTTCTGAGCAAAAATGCCGCTGTTGTGACCACTGGCCAGTCCGATGGCTGCCTGATCCATGGCACGCTACTACCCTGTAGAGTACACCCACCTCCTTCGTCCTGCATTTGAAACCCTGCATACCGGCATGAGCTTGCGCTTAAGGGTGCTATGATAGATGTCCTGCTTGACCTATGACGGTCATAATCGTCCACCGCTTGTCGGCCTTGACCCTCGGGATGTTAGATCCTCGTAGCAGCCTTCCAGACACTACTCAGTCATAATGCTGTCAACGGTTGTCATATTATCTATTACGATGCTTATTCACACGCTGGCCAATGAGCATGACCCAGACAGAAGGAAGTGTGCAGCACAATGCAGACGCCAACGCCTTTGCCTTAAGCCCATGTCCGCCAGCCGAGTCACTCAGGCAGACCCCGCAAACACCACATTAGGCCAAAGTCATAGGCATATGCTCTGCGGACCTTTGAGTATCTGACATGCCTAGATATCGCTCATCAACTCCACTGGTGGCCTCGCAGTGTGCGCCATGATCTTCCCTCCCGAACCATCCGTCTGTCCACCGATCGGACTCAGGTCTCCAGGACTCTCCGTCGTGTCCTCCACCATGACGGCAGGTAGATGCGGACTGTCACCATGATCCTGCGGATGGTACACCACCGTACTACTCCCGCTGCGTTGGCGGTTGGCTATCCTCGTACCTTCTCTCATCGCGTTGCCCTCACCGTCGACCGTCGGCGATATCGGCGACGGCGGTTCTTGCCCCGTAGGTCGTGCGTGCAACTTCGCGAGCGCGGACGCGAGGTCGTCGGCGTGGACTTCCTTGTTGGGTGGTCCCTCGTTCTTCATCTCCCATCCGAAGGGAGGGCTCGGTGGTGGTGAGATGAAGAACATCTTCTGGGATTGCGGCGCGTGTAGGTGTTGGTCCACGGGTTCTATGGGTGTTGGTTCGCCGAAGTAGACTCTGACTCGGCTGCCCATGATGGCTTCGCCGTCTAGGATTTGGCGTATTCGGATCGCGGAGTCGATGTCGTAGAATGAGACGACTATGCGTCGGAAGGATTTTAGAGGCGACCATGAGTGTAGGGGGCCGGATTGGTTGATTAGGTCGCGGATCGTGAGGAGGTGCGTTGGGTGGAAGATTGCGGGATCTTGGAGGTTCTGGGGAACGTATTCAGCGGCAAGAGGTAGTCAGTGGATTTGGACGTACTCACTGTTATGAGGAGAGTGTTCGACGGCGGAGATGGATTGATCAAAGGGGGTATTGACGAGAGATCGAGTGATAGTGGCGTTTGTGTGCCTTTTGATGCGGGACTTGAGGATTGCGAGACTGGTGGGGAGTCCCTATCGTTCGCCATAGTCGTCGCTGGTAGCTCGTACTGGATATGAAGTTCTATCACTCTCTCTTCAGTAGTCGTAATACCGTTGAAAGCTGCAAATTCGACGCGAAGAAACTTATATTAGTGACAAGACAGCCAGGCGCAGCATCGGTAGCTCGGTGTTGAGAAGCGCCGATCCGGGGAATGCGATTGGCGGCTCAGCCTCTCATGTCATTCTCCCGAAAAGAATCGAAATTTCCAGACACGGCCTTGCCACCGCAAGATACTTCCTCATTCATTGATTATCTGCTGGCTGGTGTGCGCAGCTGTAGGTCTCCTTGCTGAAAGGACTCCTGTACGAAGTACGATCAAGGACTCCTGAAATATTGAGTAAGCTCTGCTTATTAAGTTGCAAATTGACCCTGTAGTATCGGAGGGACATATTTTCAAAGGATGCTGCTGAGGTCTACGATGATAATCAGACCACAAGTCAGTCAAACATACCTTAGAGTAATGCATATTATCCTCATTTACTTACCCTAAAGGTTAGAGGGCGGAACAACCTTGACATTGAATGCCGTCTGTATTCAGTTAGCGCCAATTAACACTCTTCGCTAGACTGACTTGCACAGCCAGCCTTCGAGACCTCGACATCAACCCCACACGACGCGCAATCCGAATCAACGTCTGAGCCTCTGTCTCAAGGTTAGAAATCACCAGTTCGTAGCTGTTCAAGGATATTGGCGTTGTTCATGACCACACAATAAGCGGGTCGAGGCAGCGCAAGCGTCCTGTGTGGGCGTGCTCAGCGCCGCCATGGATTACGATGCGATGGCTATGGACGCCGAGGACATCGGTCCTCGAGTGACTGTCCGAGAGGTGATTACGACTGCCTTCGAATCTGCTGCTTTTTCAGAGACGAATTCAATATCTGATGCGCTCCTTTGACAGGCCGCCAGCGATCATGTTGACTTCACTCTTGCAAACGTTGACCTTGCGTTCGCCAACTCTCTCCGTCGCACCATCCTCGCCGAAATCCCTGTCATGGCCATCGACTTAGTGGAGGTCGAAGCGAACACTTCTGTCCTGGCGGACGAGTTCATAGCTCACCGCCTCGGTCTTATCCCCTTGAACTCGAAGCAGGTTGACGACGTTCTCTACACGCGCGACTGTGACTGCGAACAGTACTGCGATAACTGCAGTGTTACGCTTACGCTACACGCCCGCTGTACAGGCGACGAGATAATGAAGGTCTATGCAAGAGATCTAGTGGTTGGGGAGCCAAGACCAAACGAGTGGGTGGGACAGCCAGTCATTACGGACCCGGAGGGGCTGGGAAGCGTGATCTGCAAGCTGCGGAAGGGGCAAGAGCTGAGGATGAAGTGTATAGCGAAGAAAGGTATCGCGAAGGAGCACTCGAAATGGGCACCGACAAGTGCTGTGGGTTTCGAATATGATCCGCATAATAAGCTGCGGCATCTAGACTACTGGTATGAGGAGGATCCAATAAAGGAATGGTATGTTAGCGGCGATGATTGACTGGCAGGGTCAACCAGAAGTTAAATTTATCACAGGCCAAAGTCCAAGAATGCGACATGGGAAGAACCGCCGCAAGAAGGCGAACCATTCGACTACGATGCCATGCCCTCCCGCTTCTACTTCGAAGTCGAGTCCGTCGGCAACCTCGAACCGGACGCCATCATACAGCAAGGCATCAAAGTTATGCAGCAGAAGCTGGCGGCGGTCATACAAGAGCTGACAGGCGACGAAGGTAGAAATGGTGTCAATGGAGATGCGGTGGACGGGTTTGGTGGGCCAAGGAGTCCGGATGGGATCAATGGCGGTGGAGACTATGCGATTGACCAAGGTTATACCACGCCGTATGTCAACGGGGGTGGGGCAAGTGCTTGGGGCGGTGGGGCAACGCCGTACGGTGCCACGCCATACGGGCAGAACGGGTGGGCTGCATGATCGTGGAGCCTTGAAGTTTATGAAGGAGCTTTGGAAGTAGCTCATGCGGTGCTCGAGGCTTTCGTATCACTGAGCATCTACGTCGGCGTTGGGGGGGCTTAGAAGCAAAGGTCAAAGGATCCTTTCAAGGTCATTTCACCAGTATTTAGCATCTCTTAATGTCTGCATATGTATAGCTGCTGACCTCTGATATACACCTGAACGAGCCTGAGGATGCTCCTGTCCGAGTTGTGCATAAACGCCAGCACGATGCAATAGGGTGATAGAAGAGAAGAGCCGCCCAGACACCTTATGGATGCTGCAGAAAAGAATAGAATCTATTCGTCAAAACCCCTAAGATGCCGATAGATCTTCTTGTGCTGCTCTAAGAACAAGAACGTAACGACCGTGTGCGGCCCCAGCCTGATGAAGCTAGGAACCCAACCCCTGAACATCCAGTTCACGCCTTCGAGCCTGTATATGTCTGCTAACAGTCTAGCCAGCCCTTTGCTTTCTTTTGCGCTCATCACGCGTGTCTTGATCACGTCGACGGGACTGCAGATAGTGGTGGCGACAAATCCAGCGAGGAACGAGGCCGTGAAATGCGTTGTGAGGTTGTCCTCTAGGGATGTCTTTATGAGGAGAACACTTTTGAAGCCGTCGTACGACGCCAATTGGCTGGCTGTCATCAGCACTGCGCGCATGCTATTTGGCCACACGCCTCTGAACAAGCTCCTCCACCCCTCTTCCCGCGTCATGCGTATCAGACCGTCGATGGCGTGCTTGTAATTGCGCCGGTCTTTCGGCGCAAGCGCGGCGTCGTGCTGCATGCGGACGTTGAGAACGTCAGCGGGGTTGCCAGCGACGCCGCCGAGGAAACCGGATGTGCTGGCCATGGCGATGAGGGATGGAAAGGATGGTGAGGAGAAGGAGGTGGTGAAGACTTCTTTGAGTTCTTCGTAGACGCCGAAACGGGTTGTACTGTAGGTTAGTTGGCGGAGGAGAGAAGCGGAAAGCTGAGGTCAATTAGAGTCGTATTAGACAAAGCCAGTCCTTTCAAGTACCGTACACCGCTGTAGAGACCGAGGAAGCCATCGTTCTTGAGGATGTGGACGAACGTTCCCAGCATGCCCTTTGGCGCATCTGGAGTTCTTGTTTGTAGGCGGACCTGTTACCGCTGAGCGCAAGTCGCTGAAGTGCATTGGATGTCTATACCTTAACTGCAAGATGTGTCAGGAAAGTTGCCCCAGCGTTCAATGGCTCATGTTCACTCACTGAGATCCAAAGGATGTGTCACCGTGGCAGCAAAGCAGCTAGCAGAACCTCCAAACCAGAAAGGATAGTGCACATGCTGGGTTGATTGAACGCTGTTGGATTTGCTCCTACTTGTACCTGATGAGGACATGGCTCTGTGCGACCATTCCGCTAGAAATGCGATCTTGAAGAGGTGAGATTAAGGTCCGCGGAGGCTATTGAGGTTGTTCCTGGAGATCAGGGAAGCCGTTGTTTGCCGGGACGCCCAGAGATGTGGAACCGAGCCGAACGGTCTCAATCACGCCCCATGGTTTGTTGCGGCTGTTAGGAGATTCCAGAGCATCAGTATGCGGCTGCTCGCCACGGGGAGGGCGTTGAGAGCAGCAAATGGTCAATGGCGATACAGTCATGTCGCAGCGAGTGTCTATGATGGCGTTCGAGGAGATTCTTGTTGCAAACGCCGGCATCAGTCAACAAGTCCGGAGCTTCATGACCGGTATCGAAGGCCATGAAACAGAAGGCTGATTGTAAGCAGGCACCTCTACCGAACACCGGATTGAAGTCGACGGCAAAAGCTATGCCACGGACAGTTGGACTAACACTCCTTCAAATATCCTTTCCGCCGTACCTCGACGTTTGCACCACCAACCCAATCACCCAATATCTATAACACGCGAGCTCATCGAATCTCGATTCTCTGGCCCAACATACAAGCACCACAACACTCTTTTCCCCGTTGTGTCCGTAGCACAGAACTTCGACTCCCTTGGCTTCCCGGCAGATCACCCTGGACGGAGTCGTACAGATACTTACTACATTAACAAAAGCACTGTACTACGAACTCACACCAGTGCGCACCAAGCAGATACCTTTCGCGCAAATCAAAGCCAAGGATTTACGATCAGCGCGGACGTGTATCGCCGAGATGCCATTGACAGGAGTCATTATCCAATATTCCACCAAATGGAGGGCGCTAGGCTGTGGGATCGAAGGGAGGTGCCCGGAGGGGATGTAGCAAAGGCAGTCTGGCAAGACCTAGAGAGCTTGCCGAAGCACGATATGGACGTTGAGGATCTCAACCCTACAATACATCCGGAGAGGAATCCTTTGCAAGCGGCGCATCACAACGCGGAGGAAGTGGAAGCGATTGCCGCACATCTCAAGAGGTCATTGGAAGGGGTTGTGGTAGAGATTTTCTCCAAGGCACGACAGGCGGCAATAGTGGCTGGTGATACCAGCGTTGCCAGCGAAGAGCCCTTGAGAGTCCGCTGGATCGAAACATACTTTCCTTTCACAAGCCCTTCCTGGGAGCTCGAGGTTTTCTGGCAAGACGATTGGCTTGAGCTTCTTGGCTGTGGCGTGGTGAAGCAAGACCTCCTCATCAACTCTGGTGTTCCAGATCAGCTAGGTTGGGCTTTTGGTGTTGGGCTCGAAAGAGTGGCTATGCTACTATTCTCCATCCCTGACATTCGACTGTTCTGGTCCCAGGATCCACGTTTCCTGTCTCAATTCTCATCATCTCCTTCAAAAGCCGTTGGTCGCTTTGTACCCTTCTCGAAATACCCTGCATGCTACAAGGATGTGGCATTCTGGCTCCGTAGCTCGAGCAGTAGTGCTGGGGGAGGCTTGAGGAGCAACTCGCAGGACTTCCATGAGAATGACGTTATGGAAATCGTGAGGGATGTTGGAGGCGACCTAGTCGAGGACGTCAAGCTCGTGGATGACTTCACTCATCCTAAGACCGGGAGAAAGAGTCTATGTTACCGGATCAATTACCGAAGCTTAGAGAGAACGCTGAAGAATGAGGAAGCAAATGAGCTGCACGAGCTCGTCAGGAGCCGTCTCGTCGAAAAGATGGGCGTAGAGTTAAGGTGATGCCCCTCGGCGTCGAGGATGTTCTTACTTCATACCTAAGATAGTACTGTTGTATGTATTGTACCCTATTAGGGGTAATATGATCTGTGTTCGCACCTTTCGATCTAGGACTCCAACATTTGCTGCTGGAACGAAGGCCCCCCATCCTCGTCCTCGTCATTACTAAGCGCCTAGTGTGGTGTGCTCAAAACATTCTTGAAGTGCCTAGTCTAGTCACCGATGCATGGAACGTGACAATGGAACTGTCTGGTGTTCTGCGGGCATAACGGAGTCACAGCGAAGGATCTAAGATCGCAGTAGCACCTAGTGCCCGCGTAGCCATTGCGATTGTACAGATACAAACATGATTGAGATTATCGCTTGCTATATATGCAGCCGGCGGAGAGGAGACGAGACTATATACAGGTTTGAGTATCTCCTAGCCGGAATGTAGTATAGCCATACACACATAGAAACCCTAAAGGTGACGAAAGAAGTTCAAATGCTCTTTACATGCTGCTGTGAAGATAGGACCGAGTCAGGAGTTCTTGACCACCCCAACCTTGGCCGCCTACAGTCCACATTAGCACACAGTCCAGACAGTTCTTGATGTTCAGATACTTACCCTGAGAACCCTGCCGTTCAGCAGAAAACCCTTCTGCTGTGTATGAAATGCTGTCCCATCCTCTTTTCCCGCCATCGGCGTCTGAAACGTCGCCTCGTGTAGATTTGGATCGAACTTCTCCCCATTTTCACTCGGATCGAACCTCTCCAGCCCGTGCTTCTTCAGTGTTTGCATCAATATCTGCTCCGTCATCTTCAAACCCTCATACAAACTAACAAGGTCCTTATTGCTGTCCTCCGCGGTAACCTTCTCGGGTGGGACGGTAGTGAGCGCGCGGTCCAGATTGTCAACGGAGTCCACTAGATCTTTGGCAAAGCGCTGGATAGCAAAACTGTTCGCGGCTTGGATATCTCGTTTTGTTCGCTCTTGGAGGTTTCGGAAATCTGCGATGGACCGAAGGTATTTATCCTGGCGTCCATCAGTCTTGTACTCAGGGCTAATTCGAAGCGTGACCTTGCGCTGGTGTGCTAACCTTTATGTCAATGACTTCTCTATTCTTCGCCTCCAACTCCTTCTTTACAGGATCCTCTTCTTTCGTCTCAGCTTGGGTATCTTCTGCTGCTGACACCTCTCCTTCTGTTCTATCGCTTGCCTCTGCCGCTGCTGAATAACATCGTGGCGCTATTATCTGCTGTGAGGATTGGAGAGGTATTCGACGGAGTCGTGTAGATGACAATAACGATGGACGTGCTGCAGTACTCGATCTTGAGCTGAAGGCTCTTGATTGCTGTAGAAGGATCCGTTGAATCATTATGTGGGATTGCGTGCTGTTGTGAGATGCTCGGTATCACTCTCTCAAGCTCTTGACCTAATGATTGAATCTCTAAAATTTAGAACTGCGTCATCCACGGTCAGAGTCGGCGCCCGTACTACCGAAGCCCGGCTCTGCTCTCCATCAACCACTCTCATTGCTACTGTTTACTTTAACCATCCACTCTCTCTTTTGCATTTCTGTACACGAGGATGTTGGGAAGTGTTCCAGGAACTACTAGTCCTTGCTTGCAAGCTGATCGCTTTTCTGTGCCGATTTTCCTGTCTCATTGATACATAAGTGGGGTGCAACCTCAATAGAGAGTGCTACGTCTATGCAATTATTTCCATAGAGCCTCACGCCGAAAAGGTCCAGGCAAGTATGAGTTACAGAATTCACACGCAACATATCTGTCAGTAAACTGTCGAGATTGCCGACACTGTGCTGGCCTCCAAGGGTCTCCAAACTTCGGTTCGGATTCGTTGCTCATACCACTTCTTGAGACTCCATGCAAGCTTGTCAAGTCACAGCCATTGCACTGGCTACACGCCGAGAGCAATAACAGTTCAGATATATAGGAAGAACGTGAGAGTCACTACACGTGCCTGGATTTCTCATTTCCATTACGGTATAGAAACAGGACAACATTAAATGTACCCATTCCACCAAGTCTTCTGCTTGGGAGTGCTCCTTCCTGGAATTTGAACCGCAAGGATTCCTCGAGCGAGGCTGGAGCGCTCAGATCGCTTAATTCGGAAGAGGAGCGGCACACAGCCTGTGTAATCATACTGTCAGGCTTTGGAGTTGTGTTTTCTGGACACGAACAGGGCGCCTTCGGGAAGGGCCAAAATTGGTACTTCAGAGCATTCTGTGGTCACCAAGAATACTGATCTTCCTTCCTAGGGCTCTCGCTTTCGATCTGTCAACTGTCAGAACCACCGAAGTACGCAAGATCAAGGACGGTCTAAGCACTCTCTCCTTGTGTGGACGAGGAGATGGCTCTTCTGCTATGAATTGTTGAGGCCGGCGTTTACTTTTGACAAGTGTACACAATCCGCAACAAGCGCCATGATCGTTGTATCAAAAGGTTCTAACAACACCGGGTAGACGATATATTTGGATCAAGAGAGCTGATGAGATGCTCGCAAGGCTTCTGATCAAGGGCTATCCCCGCTAGGATGCAGGCGATTTACTGGGTCCCCATCCTCATATTTAAGGATAGGGGATGGAAAAAGAGTGCAGAGACAGTACTAGTGACCCCTCAGGTACGTAAAGTATTCTCATCTCAACATATCGGACATCTGAGTATCTGTTGCAGCTACCCAGCACAAAGCCATGGTACCTGGACGGTGGGTGCACACTTGAAACGCTAGGTACGCCATCTAGACCTGACAAGTGTGGCAACCGTGCTTCAAGCCCGCTTTAGGCATACGGAGACACCTTCCTGAACGAGCGACCGATGCCTTCTATCGATGAATGGACGGTATTTTCTATACTCAGAAGGCAAGCACAGGACCAAAGTAACAACTCAAGGACCGTAAGCTGGATACGAATTGGAAATTCCCGTGTGAACTCTAGGCTTCTTGAAATCAGAAGCTTGACATTTAGACTAAGCTGTAGCAATCGAGGCTTCTAAGACGTTATCGGGCAATAATAAGCCTCTTGAGTACCTATCCTTGATGCTTTCGGGTTTGAGACATACGTCAAGAGCTGCCTCCAACTTTCGTATTATTGGAGTTCCAGAGCACTTTTAACAATCCAATACTCTGAATCTCTCGGATGCCAGCAAAAGTCCGAGGGTTGTTCCCGCTACCAGGGCTTAACGTGCTCGTACCGTCTCTGCATCAGTTGTCGATGACTGGGCGACTGAGTGGCGACACCCCAACACAACAACATCATATCGTACACACCGGTCAAGGAGGAATAAGGAGGTCCATCCTCGCAGCCGACCAAAACATGCAACTATTCAAGTGAAGTACACCTCTCGCAGATCACCCGTCTCTGGCCACCTAGTCTGCAAGCCCATCGCAAAATGAAAACAAAAGGAGAATCAGAACACGCAGCAAGTCTCCACGCCTCCATCACGCTAAACAAGTTCCCCCAATACAGTACCGGAATGAAAATCCTAGTAAGACTCTCCCACATCGTGACCGAGCCCAAAGGAGTCATGCACAGATCGACCACCAGCACTACCGGGTCTTCTCCCCCGGCGTTCTTCGCGACGGCCACCACCGCCACCATGATGACCTCTGTCTCTGCCACTGTCACCTTCGAAACTTCCTCCTCCGCCTGGCCTACCCTCATGTCTTCCACCTGCACCACCATCACCACCACGACGAGCCCAATATGTTCCTCCGCCCCGTTGAAATTCATATCTGCCATCATTACCATAATCGTACTCTGTCGCGCCACCACCGAGTCTCTCTGCTGCCTCCCTCTCTTCCCTCCCCCATCGGTGCATCCTATACCCACCAGCACTGAGTCGATGACCCCCTTGCTCACGCTCACGCCCATCCCTACCATCCCTACCACCGCGCTCCCGGGCCCCAGCACCACTCGACCCAGCTCTCTCCCTCTCCGCATCATCCCTTATCCAACTCGCCAATGCCTCATCCTCACTCCTCGTCCCACTACTACCAACAACTCCACCAACACCACCGCCCCTTCTCAGGCCCCCTTCTCTCCCCTCCCTCTCCAATTGACGTGCCCTCCACTCCCTCCGCTCCCTCTCCAATCGACGATCCGTCCGCTGCCACGGCATCTCACCACCACCACTACTATCCTCACTATCACTATCCTCACCGATCCCCCTCCTCATTCCACCACCACCACCACCACCTATCCCAGAACGTCCATGGCCGTGGCGTGCATCTCCACCGCCACCACCACCACCCATCCCGGCCTGTCCACGTCCATGGCCATGGCGTGCATCTCCACCACCACCACCGCCATGTCCATGTCCATGTCCATGGCCGTGACGTGCATCTCCACGGTGTGTATCGCGCGGATCGGAGACGTAGGGTCCTTCGTCGCTGTCGCTGTCGTCGTCGTCGCTATAGAAGTAGCTGTAGTACCCTTCTTCGTCGGAGTGGTAGTCGTGGGGATTTGGGCGACTGCTGGAGCTACCTTGACCGCCGCCGCCATGGTGGTCGTGACGGCCATGACCGTAGTGTCCGCTGTACATGCTTGCTACTTGTATTGTCGCTCGTTGACGTTTGAGTTAGTGGTGGTTTTGTGAGATGTTGAGTGATTGTTGTTCTGTGTCAGCTTATTCGGAGTTCGGAGGACGTATGAAGAAGAAGGAAGGAAGGACCTGTGTGATGGAGGATGGTCTTATACCCGCTCGCGGAGTCACTTGGTGCTATTCAGTGTGTCAAGGGAGCGTGTCAGGACACATGATAGGTTATGAATAACAATATAAGATATCTCTATGAGCGAGCCTACGTGAAGCAGTCACCCGGACATCGAAGCTGAATTCTCCTGAACTGGAGTACGGAAGTGAATGACAGAAGAAACACCGCTACTCCCATTGATGACATTCTCACTCCACACTGAGGACGGTCTTCCGAACCAGCTCAGGCCCGATACACGCGGCGAACTCGGCGAAACGACCTTTGGGGCTGAAAGGGTCCATGATATCGAATTCATCCCAGCCGCAAAGACACTGTACGAGTCACGCGTCAGATCTGTCATGTATGAAAGCGTTGCCAGCGTCGTCCTTACCTCCAAAGTATAGATCTCCCCCTTAACTTCGATCTTCCAATGATCAAGATCGACCTCGCTCTCGACCTGCTCCTTCGTCATGGCGCCAGGCATAGGCGGCTTGAGCTCGAAGAGCGAACAGTGCTGGAGTTTGACGTCGGAGTCGGGAGCTTGACCCTCCGCATAGTCGAACTCTTCTTTGAACCTGAACAGACCAAGGTGGAGCTCCTCTCCAAACACTGAAGTGGTTCTCGAGTTGGACTGTAGCCAGGAGTAGTCTGCCTCGGCAGTGATACCGAGACGCCGCTCTCGAGAGAGCGAGACGTAATTCCGGACGTTGAGCCTTTGTCTCAGGTCATCATCGAAGAGATCCCACGTGTATGTTTCCGGATCTACGCCGTCAGATGACTGTTTTCGGAGAGAAATTTATTGCGGCGATGGACTTACCCAGAAGATACTGCGGGCTATAAGCTCCTTTGTAGCGCATCTTGACGCAGGAATGAATATAGTAACCTACTCCGGTCAGTGCCTGAGGAGTCCTCAAAGAAGAGTCGGTTGGAAGATATACCCATGTAGTAATATCTATAGCCGCCTTCCACCGCAAGAGCAGTCTCACGCAAAGCACTGATCTTCCCGAAGTCCCAATCGCTCACATCCTGATGATAGCTACGTGATTGTCGTCAGTAAACGTACGCTAATGAAAGTATATACGATGCTGTCCTTCACTCACATGAAATAGACGGCACTGACACAATGCGGCAGCAAATCCAAGACGCCCATGGCAACAAGTCGTCCGTTGAGTCGGTAGCATTGGTGGTAGGACCCGAGGGTCTGATATTTGCCATCCACTCTCCGCGTACGTCGCTTCAAGCCGGAACAGAGGAATGATCTGAAACCGTACTTTGAGATTCTCGAAGGGGGTTCATGATGGACGTGCTTCTGGTAATTACTGAAAAGTGCGTATCTAAAACATGTACACTCAGCATAGATCTGCCTTGGTCTATTGAGAGTAGAACTAACTTTTCCTCGGTGAATTTGTCTGGCTCCAGGGTCACCTCGAATTTGTGATCTGGCTCGATTGGCCGCTGAGTACCTGGATCTACTGGTTTCTGCAAGATTGCGTATTCGGCTTCATGCACTGCTCCGGACAGGTCGAATTGGTTTCTCCGCAGTTTCTTTTCTCTGAGTAGATTGTTCCAGTATCAGCCAGGCTTCGAGGTTCAGAAAGGTCCCTATGCAAGGACCGTGGGGCTCGGAGAATTCATACTGTCTGGTCTTCGGACACAGTCGAGCCGCTTTCTGAATAAATTCTGAACCCAGTACATGACGATTCCAGCGGTTGACAGCCTGTCTCTGATCCTTGGTGGACTTGAAAGCAGCGGCGTCCAGTCTGTAACAATCCATCAGAGTCGGACGCAACAAGCGTTTGCTCAGACCATCGTTGTGGATACCTGATTGTGTAGTGAGGACAGCATGAAGACCGAAGGTCTGGCTTATAATAATGGGTACCAGAGCTGGATGTGGATAATCAGCCGGGGCCGTCGGACTTTATATCATAGAAACATGAGAAGGTACCGTCTCCAGCCACGGTCAACGAGCCCCTGATAGTGCTCCGCTTTGACGGTCTCGGACTCGGCCCAGAAATCCCTCCCTGATTCTCCAGAGAAGGCTCAGCATCGAGGACATCCCAAAGGCAGCGTTAGGATATTGAAGAGGAAGTGTGAAGAGGAAGACAGCCGTGACACACGACGATTGCGGGAAGTCTAACTTCTCAATCTCGATTTACAGTAGCCGCAATTGCTGTACTGGTATCCTGGAGAGTGGGTAATTAGTAAGCAGCAGTATGACAGTGTGAGATAGCCATGGCGAGAGGCGAAAGGCGATGGCTTTATAGATTCATTTCTTGGGAGCCACCCAAACAAGCACGGGACGATACCAAAGCTGCGAGTGGACAGCTTACCCTGTGGAGCGAAGTATGAAGGGGCCTCGTCCACTGCAGGGGACTGCATGACCAGATGGCACGAAACAACGGCCGTCTGGACCGTCTGTCCAGTATCGGACTCTGATAGCTAGCTTGATAGGTGAGGGGCAGCGGGTCTGCTAGCGTTAGTAAGTATGTAGAGTGGGATCTGGTAGGGTTGACGGTTACTATCGATGATTTGTATTCTAGGCGTGGACATAAAACATACAGTACTATTAACGGGTCTTGTTGAGCGTGGCAGTACCTACTGTATGAGGTTTGAGAATGAGGTCAATACATAATACATGTAGTCTGCTTTCTAGAAGGCAGGATCGACAGGCAGCATCTGGCATCGGGCTTTCCATCATAGGTCAGCAGTGCATATCAGATCACGGACATTGCGCACATCGCCAAGTCAACGACTGCACGGCACATGAGGGCTAGGCATCCCTGGTATGGAACCTTATGCAGCTCAGCATTCGCAAGCTCAGCGAACACTGTCCAGCACGTGCGTGGGGTGCTCTGACTTGAGTGGTAAAGACTGGCCATCTATCAGATGAGATGAGCTGGCTTTGACTTGACTTCGCGGCGGGGAGTGCGCGAGGGAGGACCCTTCCGCGCAGAAGCCAGCCACCTTAACCACCCGTCCGGCACGCCTTTCAACGTCATTCTGCTTCGCTGGTCTCGTGTCAGTGGATAGAGTAAAGCCTTCCGGCAAAGTAAAAAGTTCCACTGCAGCTGTGTTCGAGCGGACGTGATCAAGCTGCTGCCTTCACCGAGCCGGAAAAGGGGCTGCATGTTGAACAGTGTCATTGTCATATTTGGCTGTCACACAAATCAGCCGGATACTCGGCCCCAGAGGTGATGCATGCGCTGTACTCTACGGCTGATGGAGATGTGTGTGAATGGGGTTTGTGGCAGCTTGTCGATTTGTCCGGGAAAGAAAGAAATGTCGCCGGCTCACGCGAAATCCCCCCTACCCGTCTCCGTCCACAACAAAATAAGTCCGAGACCATGCTATAAACTTCTGTCCCGGATGCGCCGTCACACCTGCCTAGTGCTCATTAAAATGTCTTCCTTTCCCTCTTCTCCTTCGTATAGGTACATCCTCCTTCCTCAGCCCCGTCCACCACGGGACTGAAGGAAGTCCCGTCTTGCCCTTTTTCTCGAACCGGCCACTACTCAGTCATTTGTTAGAGTGACTTACCTATCCTCGCACTATTTGAGAAAGAAGTCCTACTACGCCAACCTCTGCTCGGGTCTGACCGCAAAGCTTGGCCTACGGATCCAGTAGAGCCCTTTTCACTGGCTTTGTTCACGCCCGCCTTGCTGCACGCTACGATCTGCGAAAACATTTCGTATCACCCATTGCGCTTCGGGACCGTTCTCGACAGTGAAATGGCCCAAAGCAGCCGGTCTATGGAAGCTCGGTCTGGGAGGAATAATCAACGTAAGTCAAAGAGCACAAGAGCTTCCCCACCCATGATAAATGCGGGAGGACAGCGCAATTCTGGCCACGCGTTCAGGCATCGTGTACGCAAGTACTGATCAGGTGATCTTTCATAGGCTACGGTTCTCAGGGCGAACGACTTGTAGCGGGCGTGGTACCCCTTTCCAACGACAAGACCAAAGTCCTCGTCATCCAGTCAACACGTCGCGCGGGCTGGGTGCTACCTAAAGGAGGCTGGGAGACCGACGAGAAGACAGCCCAAGAGGCTGCGTGCCGTGAAGCTTGGGAGGAAGCCGGCGTTCATTGTACCGTCCAACGCGACCTAGGCACCATCCCCGAGATGCGGCCGGCGGCGCAGCTTTCGTCTCCGGCGCCAAAGGCACTATACCAATTCTACGAGGTCAAGGTGGACAAGGAGGAAGCGAAATACCCCGAGGCGAGCAAGAGGGCAAGGCAGTGGATGTCCTACACGCAGGCGAAGCAGGCACTTGCCACGAGGCCGGAGTTGATGGAGGCCCTCAACCGGAGCTCCATCACCCGGTAACCTCGGAGAAACCCGACGTTCTGGCTTTCGCTACAAGATTGACGGAGCTGTATATGCAAGAACTGGTCCCCCGAGCGCTTTGACGCGTAGGATCGAGCAGCTCATCGAATCTGGAAGCTAGGGATGCGGGTGTGGAGGATGCAAGCACGAGTGGGGACACGAATTTACTTTACGATTGTCTTTCAGACTCCGTCATATCTTGAGGCAGATTACTGGAGCTACTTGAACTCCTGGCAGGTCAGAATCACTCGATTGCGTGCTTTTACTCCAACTTCATGTCATTTATAACGGACCTTCCTACACGCAGAGGTATACTCAATACAAATAGAGAGACTCTCTAGCATTAGCTCGTGGTGCCTATTGCAGAACCGCCGGCCTCTGCTATGAAAAGGTCGATTGCTAACAATCCCGTACAAAGGTTGAGACCCCACCCTCCTAAGTAGTGACACCTTTTTCAGGCCGCATTGACTCAGTCCTAAGAGCAAGCTCGCTCTCCACTCACCCTAACATCTGAACTCACAACTGTGCACTTCATTGAAGATTACAACCTTCACCACGTTCAGTCCCGGCACCGCTCGCAGCGACGGCTTGAACAAGACCTCCCCGACCAACGCGGGAAAGCGAGACAACCTAACAGAAAGCCCACGAAACCTACCGTTTCCACCGGCGGCACAACCCTAAAACCCGAGACTAGCACGCTGCGGCATTACCCCGTCGAGACCATCGACGGCAAGAAGCTCGTCGTCCAGGCGCAAGGACCTACCCTTTCAAACCATCAAGCTCGGAGACCACTCGCTTCAAGGGTCTGTTCCCCCCACTGACAAAGCCCGTTGACTCTTTTCCACAGCTGCTCAAACGCAGCGACACTGCATACCTCATCACAGCGATCCAGTCAAGCTCTCGATAGCACTACAAGAAACACACTCCGTACCCAGGGACCGGCAGGACATGCCGGCAGCGATTACAAGACGACAGAGGAAGAGCTCGGCTTAGCTTCCGAGTACGAGCTTTTCTGTCCCACTGCGGCAGCGGGGTCGTGCTCATATGGAGCTTGGTGGTCTTCGAGACCAGGGCGTTTCGTTGTCAGGAGCGCGCGCTTCTGGATAATGCTCGTCCAAGTGTTCGGAGGTTGGATACTACTGTGGGAATAAGACGGATGCGCCTGAGACGAGTAGAGCACTAGGTGCCAAAGGCAATACGTATACTGTAGGCGAGGAGTGTTGAGTGATAGATAGGCTCGACGATGATTGTTTCATCACCGAAGTGATGGTTCGAAAGACTCCTTGTAATTAGACCTGGTCGACGACGACGATTGCGGAGGATAGAGCTAACTCGTGACTTGGAAAGGGGGTTACTGCTTTGTGGGATGGTCCCTGTTGAGCCTGTAAAGCACTCCCATCACGTTGTTGTGCTTCCGTTTCTGGAATTGTCTTACCGCAGTACACGACCACGCAGCACTCCGGTTCGGGGAACAAGAGCATGCCACATTGGGCCGGCATCTCTATTTAGACTTCGGGCCCCATCCTGATGACATTGATGCACATTGCGACATAGCATGGGGCGTAGCAGACGATTGAAGCGTCAGACAATGGAAGTGTCGGACTTGTGCTGTATCCAGTATTCAGAGTCCTGGTAGGGCTTGAGACCGTGCCTATCTCGTTTGCCTGTTCCGAACTTATACACTGTGATTCTGTGCATCGAGGTAATAGGATCACTCGGATCGATCTTGGATATCATGAAGTTCTTGAAGTAGTGTATTAATCAGCAGCTAAATCGATGTGCATCCGAGATGGTTTTGGCACATCTGGCAAAGCAGTCTTGCCCGCCGATTCCCCATTGATCGCCTTCATCCTCGCATTACCGTCGTCCTCCTGCAACCGCAGATACATCTCCTCCGCACTCTTAATACACTGCATGTTCGCGCCCAACTTATTCATCGTCTCAACCCACTCCTCATACGGATCGGAATCAAACACAATCCCTCCCCCTGCCTGCAAATACGCCACTCCATCCTTCACCAACATAGTCCGCAGCGCAATACACGTGTCCATCGCCCCTTCCTCCTCTTTCTCGCCATCGGCACTCACGCTACCATAGCCAAAATAGCCTACCGCACCCGCGTAGACCCCTCTCTTCTCCTTCTCCAGCTCCGCAATTAATTCCATCGCTTTAATCTTCGGCGCCCCGCTCACCGTGCCTGCTGGGAATATACTCCTGAAGGCATCAAAGCGCGTCATACCCTTCCGCAACACGCCCGAGACTTGCGAGACGAGGTGTTGCACGTGTGAGAATTTTTCCACTACCATCAGCCTGTCGACCCTTGTCGACAGCGGGTCGCAGATTCTATTGACGTCATTACGCGCTAGGTCTACTAGCATGACGTGCTCCGCCCTGTCCTTCACAGATTTCCTCAACTCCTCCGCTAGCTGCTCGTCTTGCTCTGGCGTCTTGCCTCTTGTCACTGTCCCCGCGATCGGGTGCGTAATGATGCGTCCTTTCTCCGCTTTAACGAGGAGTTCGGGGCTGGCGCCTACGAGCTGAAAGTCGTTACAGTCGATATAGAAGAGGTAGGGGGATGGATTCACGGTACGGAGTTGTCGGTAGATATTGAACGGGTGGAGGTTCGTAGGGCGCGACAAGCGTTGAGAGGGGACGGCTTGAATGATGTCGCCGGCTGTGATGTGCTTTTTGAGAGTTGTGACGTGCTCTTCGTAGCCTTTACGGCCGATGTTGGAGATGTATTCCTGATTTGTACGTATTGGCGGTTGTGGAGGTAGTGGGATGTCGGAGGTTGTAAGGAGATCGACCATTGCGTCAATGGCCGATTGACCCTCTGAGTATGCTTGGGATAAATCGTCCAGATTCGAAGGGACTCTAAGATATGTGATGACTTTTATTTGCTGGAAGAAGTGATCAAATGCGACGATGGTGTCGAAAAGCATGAAAAAGCTTTCCGGTACTTTCAGGACATCTGTCATTGGCCGTGCTGTCTTTGGTTCAAAGTATCTGACGCAGTCATATCCTACGTAGCCTATAGCACCGCCGGTAAGGGGAGGTAGGTTCAAGCCAGGTATTGTGGCCACCCGACATTGTGCCAGCTCTTCTTCCAGAAGCGAAAGGGGATCTGTTTCTGATCCAATGCCGGGACCAGTCTTGAGGACTTTTCGTGGATCTGACAGCACAACGATTAGCCCTTGTAGAGACGTTCATATGAATTATGGGGAGACATACCTGAACCGACAAAGCTATACCTGCCTATCGTCTCTGTTGTTGCAGCGCTCTCGAAGAGGAAGGAAAGCTTTGACTTCGACCTAGTATCCCCGGTCAGTAGCAACTCCCTTCGTTTGTCGTTGTTGGTGACTCACTTTGCTGAGACCTTGAGGTACGCGAGGGACGGAGTGAGAAGGTCGCCAGGTATCGAAGCACTCATAGGTACAAGGTTCGGTGCTCGAGGTGGATCGATCGGGCTGGACAGGATCTCACGAGCAGCTTCGAGCGTTGGCTGGATGCTCACCTGCCTCAGGGTAAGTTTATGGTTTACGGATTGTGGCAAGAACATCTACCCTAGGAGCCATCCTGAGTTTTGGTGCCTTATCTGCTGCACTGAAGTTTTCGAATGATTTGTCACAATACAATTGAGCCTTCCGAGTGCATGCGCAAGTCTGCTGCTGGTCGTCAATGTCTGATGATGGCATCGGTGTTTACTGTCAATAAATCCGCTTACGCTAAAACGGCCCTCGGGCTGTACCGAAGGCTGTGCAGATCCCCCGCTAAGTTACGATACCCTAGCCAACAACATCGCGATAGTGCCAATCACCAAATAGATGAAGATCTCATCAGAGAAGTTACCAGATCTACAGTACAGTTCGTACATGGTGATTCTCATGCTGAGCCCGTCTGTCAAGCACCACATCCCCACCATGGCTAGTTACGCTTCGCGCCCACCACGCGATCCAGCACATTACTTCCAGTACCCTTCCCCAACATCCAACACCTTCACTGATTCTGCCATCGGCAGCGAAGTCATTGATGACACGAAAGGCCGCCTGTTTAGCAGATGGAACGAAATACTGAGCCGAATTACACACACCTCCCTTGCAGACAAAACGGTGACTGCAATGCACAAGAATCTGGACGAGATAGACAACCTTCTGTCATGGGATGCCACAGAAGAAGAGGGAGAGACAGACAAAGCGAGTGGTCTTGGTATCTCTGAATTCAAGACTGACGACTCCGTATATACCACGGCGCATATGACACCAACAGCCTCCATCGCGCCCGATGCGCCGGAAGCGATGTGCCGATCAGAGTCGAAGGAGGAAGCGTTAGTAGGATCACAGGCTCTTCTTGTGCGAGTAACAGAAGCAGTAGATCAGCTCCGACGGCGTGAGGAGGAATTCAGGGTGAGTGGTGCTCACTGGCGCAAGCGTCGACCCTGCATCGCCTAACATATGTGTAGCATCTGCACGACATCGCCATTATGAAGGCGGAAGAAGGAGCCCAGACGATCTTGCGGCTTGAGTCCGAAGTCAAACAACTGTATGTATATGACGGCGCCTGTGTACTGATGTTGGAAATCGAGGCTTACGCCAACTTGCGCAGGGAAGAAGATAGCTCGAAGGACCAATCAGAGTTAACTTTCTTGAAGCTCAAATTAAGGATGCTCGAGATTCAAGCAGCGCCGTACATACCCAAACACGATGAAGACGGTCTGAGTGAGGGCATTCGGAGATGGAAACTGGATTGGGCTGATGTGGATCAAAGACGTCGTGCTAGGCGAAGGAAGAAAGAGGAGGTTGAGTAGCGACCACATGCTGATAGTCAGCAGCACATTGTACAGTGTTTTGGTAGTATCAAAGATCCTCAGGCTTTGGAGGATGCTTGACGACACTGGCGGGAGTAAAGAATCATAGCTGCTAAGACCGTCATCGTCGGCTCAGAAGCAAACGCTTCGTTGCACGGCTTCCCGACCACAGCAATGGCGCTCCGACTCGGCCTCTGATGGCTAGAGGAGCGGCGCGAGATCGATAGCGCCGAATGACAGACCACATCCTTCGTCTTGAGATCTTCGTGTCATGGAGAACTTGATGAAGTAGAAGCACAGCTAAGCGAGAGGTTTGCCAGGGGGCTCGCCGATCCACTCGAGCTTCCTCAATCATATTTCTAGTCCAATGCTCAGCAATCCCCTTACGATTGTCATTCACCATAATTTGATTTAGACAATGCTAGTCGCATATACTTTGATTTCGAAACATTGTCGATATCAGCCCTCAAGGAAGGTATGGAAGGTACCCTTGTACGAAGGCCCGCTAGTAGCCCAATGCCCACCATCCGTCTTCTCCAACCGTCACTATATTTCTCGTAACTGGAGTCCTGTGCAGCGCTGTTGTCTCAGTCTCATCAGAGTCCCAAGTCCTCTTGGCCTAACATACAGCAAATCAAAAGCCCCTTTCCAGTCCTAGTATAACTATACCATGAACAATAGGCTGCAAGCCAGACATCGTACAACCCTCAAACGTCCTCCAAAAACAATTTCTCCACACCACCTAACACCGCTAATCGTGTCTTATGGCTTCTTCTCCTACATGGGCAGCGCGGGCGTCGACTGCATCCAGGGCAGCCTACTAATATGAAGACTTGTCGGGCGGCAGAACGCTGTGAGCTTAGGCTTGCGCCAATGGACGATCGAGAAGTGAGACAGCCCCGCCGAATTCTGAGATGTAGTCCATATCTTCTTCGCCGTACAGAGCTGATTACGAAGTCACCAAGCGCTGGAGAAGAGCCTGAGCGCGGCTCACCATACCATGCTGGGTTCCGAGCTCATTGCAATGGGCTTTAAATCGTGGACCGTAGTGGGGTAGTCGGAGGTGAGAAGACTCAGGGGTATACTTGACCGGACACTTGTACAAGAGCTTCCTTTGCCGATATTAGAATGGCCGTAACATTTCCCCTGGTTTGCCTACTTTGCTGGCAAAGATAGGAAGATTGTAACCTTGTTGACGCACTGGCGTGTGACCCTGACGGCGTTCGATCCTCGTTAGCAAACATATCTGACGTATAAAATGCCGCACAATCTCCTTTCAGCACCCTTCACTTTCCCTTCGCAAAGTAGAAGTCTCTCTCCAGCAGAACGTCTAGCTGAAATGTGTAGAGTTATTAAAACAAGATGGAATTGCACTCACTCCACCACATATGTCGAACAAGACAATTGTCCCGACGCTCTACCCAGCGGTGGGCACTGCGAAGGCCCGGGCTTGATCGAAACCCACAGAGACGTTGACATGGAATGCAGGAACTGTATTCTAGGTAGCTGCAATAAGTTCTCGTATGGTGTCCCATCGCCGCTGCCGTTGGAGCAGCACACTGCACAACCTCAACTGCGCCGAGCCGCCACGACAGAGGCAACACACACTGTGCAAAGGCAGCCGAACGTGATGGAAGATGATTTCCCAGCTTCTAGCCGTCCTACATTATCCCCACCCGGGCCGCCTTACCTTGCGCACCGTGTAAGCAGAGACCAGCAGCGTGCTTCATCCACATCCTCAAGGCCTGGGCCGTTAGATTCCCACGATCGACACGGTGAACGCAGCCGAGCTGCGACACAGGTCTCCGTGAAAGCACGGAGCGTTTTCCCGCCACGGGATATTACGCCTCGGGCGCAGCTCAGTGTCAGCCGACAGCCGAGATCATCCAGGCCAGGATGTTCTTCAAGCGCGCGGAATGTCGTGTCATCGTTAGCCAGGCCATCTTCAGAAGAGACGTCCGATTCGACAGATCCTGGCTCTCAGATTACCAAGAAGCCTTCCTTGGACGCAATTGACGCCGGTTCCAAGAGCGACGAAAAACGAAAAGGCAACGAGGATTGGACCGATAACGAGATCACCGAACCTGATTTTCATCGCTCTAGGATTGCCAAAGCTCGCCGTAAGGAGGGCGATAGCGACGTCGCGGGGAGCCGAAGTAAAGGGTACTAGTTAAGGCGGAGCAACGTTCAGCAGGCAATAGCAAAGGAGGTTAAGGCAAACATGATGCGAATTTCTGTGGTCTTCTATAGTTAATGTGACATCTGGGCGAACTTTAGTTACTTAAAGCTGCGAAGTACACCTTGCAGTATCCCCGCTTTGGCCGGTAGGAGCATTTCACAATATTCTGCTCCTGTACGACGTGCCGCTCTTCGGCGGTCCTTGTGTCTAGTCTTTCAGACTCAAGGGATACCAATAACCCTCTTCGTCTCTTCCATGCCTTGACTGCCTAGGCCAAGACTTCCTGCTCCTCAAAGAAGGATCTCTCCTGTGTGCTCCCCTTCAAATCCTAACTCCTGCAGTTTCTTATGCTTGATCCTATCTGATTGCTTTCTGTCTTGTATTTCTTGCTTGTGGAGTGCGTGCACCTCCTCTGCTGACGCCTTGCGATATGGTTTTGGGATGTAGTCGTCTTTGTCGAGATCCTGTATCGCAGAAGAAAAGTGGATCAGCATAGCCAGCGGTATAGCCTGCACCTTCTTCGAAAGATACGGCGCGACTAGACTTACAATCTCCCCGAGAAGTAAAACGTTCTCGCCTCGAACAAGGAATATTCCTCGCGGGATGTCTGCGTAGAGATCTTGGACAAATATGCGCTCGATAGTGTCTTGAAAGACAAGGTTGGCTGCAAAAAGACTGTGGTCAGCACAGCTCCAGCCGCACTCTGCACAATTATGTATTCCAACCAAATTGGTCCCAACTCCTCAGAACACCAATCAACTTCCTTCCATCTCGCAATACAAGCATCAATTTCTCTGCAAGCGGCCCAACGTAGCTCTCAAGGTCAGCCCACAGCTCAAGCTTCGTCAGCCACCACATCTCCAGGCTCAAGGTGAGTCTCACTGTCCGTTAAATCAAGCAACTGCGCCGCTGTCGTAAACATTTGCGGTGGCAGTTGTGGCACACCTTGGGAGACTGGCAGCGGTTGTGCATTAGGCCCGTCCGGGGGCCCCGAATCATGGAGGGAAAGGTGCTCCATCGAGTCGGCAAAGGGGACGGTAATGTTCTAAGGCTGGAAAGAAGTAACTAACTCCATTGTAAGGACATGTGCTCTCTTAGTCCGTCGTGGCTTGATGTATTGAGTGAAGTTATGCGTTGACGACGATGGATTGCAGCATCTCGCTTCTTGCCGTACCGAGGGTCCGCCCACACTACCCTTCATCCAAGGCACTGTATTGATGGACAAGCAAGTTCACGCTTCGTGAACAGAATGACTGTTGATCGCACCGCGATTTCTCCCCTGAACGCAAACTATCACCGGAGTAGGGTCTTGATGCTGTGAATTGGTCCTCTGCGGCCAGGTCTGGAACCGTGACCGACTCCGGAGGACATATATCCCGACCCGGTGCTCGGTAAGACAAGTAACCTCCCGGACCTACAGAGAAGACCTCTGCGTCAGCACGCACGCCGTCTTTTCAAGTTGCTCTCCATTGGTACTTTGTACGAGTACAAGAAGAAAGTGAGGTTGCTCTATTTCCTCTGGAGCAGTCTTTATTATGCGAATTCAAAAGCATTCATCAATCACACCCTGGAGACCTCCAAAGTAATCTTGTCCTCCACATTGAATCAACTTTTTGATCGTCTTAGTTTTACAGCATCATTAGACTTACATGGTCTTACTGCTTTTCAATAGCCCCCGTGTCATTGGTGATACACCTTCAAGAACGGCAACCACCTGAAACTAGACGTTCAATAGTTCCATCGATATGGCAGGCTTTCTCGGCCTCCTGAAAGGGAAATGGTACCCCCCAGCCAACCCTACCGCCTCCTTCGCCGGCAAGAACGTCCTGATCACCGGCTCGAACGTTGGCTTAGGATTCGAAGCTGCGAACAAGTACGTTGCCCTAGGCGCTTCAAGGGTCATCCTGGCAGTGCGCAACGTCGAAAAGGGCATCAAGGCCAAAGAAGAGATAGCACGCCGTAATGGTGGCAATGACTCCACAATCATCGATGTATGGAAGCTGGATATGGATAGCTTCGACAGCGTCAAGGCATTCGCGGAGCGCGCGGATAAGGAATTAGACCATTTGGATGTGGCGCTGTTGAATGCGGGCCTGGTCATGCGATCATTCCAGCAGTCACCCGAAGGATGGGAAGAAACGATACAAGTCAACGTCCTTTCGACCGCTCTTCTCGGCCTTCTCCTTCTCCCAAAGCTGCGAGCTTCGAGGTCGAGAGATGCAACGCCACACTTGGCCATTGTTTCTTCTGGCCTTCACGTCGCGGTAAAGCGAGAGAACCTAGGTCATGATGGGAGCCTTCTCCGAGACTGCAACTCCCTGGCGGCCTTCAACGGCCAACGCCAGTACAGTATCTCGAAGCTATTTGACATCTATATCACCAAGGAGCTGGCGTCCCTTGCAAGCTCGCCTAACGGGGAGATCCAGGTCATTGTAACATCTCTCTGTCCCGGTTTCTGCACCTCTGATTTGGGACGACACTACAACAGCTGGGTTGAAAGGATCGGAATGTGGCTCATCCACAGCATGTTTGCGCGGACCACGGAGGAGGGGAGTCGGACACTGGTTACTGCAACGATGTTGGGGCCTGAGGGGCATGGGAAGTGGTGGAAGAACGATGAATTTCCTGCGTAAGTCAATACGAACCATGATAATCAGTGATTCAAAGTGCTAATGGATCGATGGCTATCTAGAAGTGGAGATTTGGTGACTAGCGACGAAGGGAAGAAGCTGCAAAAGTCGCTCTGGAGGGAGGTGATAGATGTATTAAAGATATCGACGCCGGAGGTAGAGAAGATTGCACAAGCTTCATGATCAACTGATTGCGCAGCGTTTTGCTCCATTCACACGCCGGAGCGATTTTAGGTCGCAGGGATTAGACTAATAGACTGTGATATTATTTCGCTTGAAGCGCCAGTGTGGTTTTCGTCTTGACCACGGTAACGGATGGATTCCTCACATCCCTTTTCAAACACATAGCGCAGCGAACTTCCTCCCTCAGCGCACCCAACCACAGCAGCAGCATCCACCAAAGCATCCCATATGAAGGTCGATTCTTCAATCCCCATACTCCAGTTTCCTCCCACCCATCTCCCTCCCTCCCTTACACATGTATCATTCGGCAACCGCGTAGCCTGTGTGCAGGTGAATTTCGTCATGCGGTATAGCGTGCCACCTCTGTATGCTGCTGCTGTGCTACACCTATCGTTAGTCAATCAATTCACCTCCAACCCCTTCGCTCTAGCACCATCAACACTTCGGAGATGACAGCAAGATGCGACCACCGTCAAGGTGCATCAAGAATATCAGGACATTGAGACGCTGGTCGAGACCAATTGACATGAACACCCTCATAGACAAAGTCTCCGTGCTACTGACAATCTAACGCAGGTCTCTGATGCAACGGCTGAATACATTCAAGCGAGCCAAGAGCATAGCTGCGCCCCGCTGCAGCAAGGACCCTTTACCTCAGGAAGATGGAGGTGATCTCACTCTCCGGCTCCAGCGAATTGTGCATTAAGAGCAAAGCGGGGTCATGCAAAGCATGTCAG
>JAABUP010002083.1_pt1 | contig 40201 bp, 38 predicted proteins | sample 5559201 | NCBI WGS metagenome assembly JAABUP01 (sample SAMN10711887, study PRJNA513373) | rock metagenome | isolation source: Antarctica rocks | place: Antarctica | reverse complement strand
AAAGAGGAGTTTAGGTATGAGTGGCAGGATGAGGGGGAGAATATGGGGGTTGGAGGCGAGGGGGGTGTTGGGGATGGGTGGAGGGGGGCGAGGGTGTTTGTGGCGACTACTACGAGTGGGTTGGCGGCGGGGATGAAACCGGCGGAGAAGGAGGCCGTGTGGAGGCCTTTGGGGGAGTGGGTTTGTACGAGGAGGGTGGAGAGGGGGTGGACGGTGGAGGAGGAGAACGATTATGTAAAGGTCGCGGAGGTGACGAAGGTCGAAGCAGTGGTCAAGGACGAAGAAGGAGCAGCGTAGAAGGCACGCGAACATTGCACAGTCGGCGCCGAACTGGGCTCGAGCATCCACAGGAGCTACTTTATCTAGACTTGATTCGCCAGCATATATTCAGAACCACAACCCCCCGCAATGTCTTTACTTTGTCACGTCAACCGTAACGCACAAGTCTCCGCGCTCGGCCAAGCCTTGAGCCCTATATCGATCCGTGATCATCTATTCAACATCCAACATCCCCAACTCTCATCTCACCAACCTCAACCTCAACCCCATCCCATCCCATCATCTCCCTTCCCCTACGCCAATCGAGCCCCCCGCCCCTCTCTCTCTCTCTCTCTCTCTCTCTCAGGAGGTGCCGCTTGGGTTCTTCGGTTGAAGGATTTGTTCGGAGGTGGTGTTGACTGTCCGTGTTGCGGACGGACCATACGCAAGATCTAGTGCGATTCGTTGATCTCGGCGGCGCGAAGTTGTTGACGATAGGGTGGTTGTGGAGGGGTTTTGGATGGTTATCTGAACGGGCAAGGGGTGACGCTATGTCCCACCCTCCGGTCGCCCTCCGTTTTCTTTCCCTCTCCCCTCCCCGTCCCCTTCTCACACGCCTACCCCCGCTCCCCGTCCCACTCCCATCCCTGTGCTCCACCGCGCAACCCACAACCCCTACCCCTACCACAACACCCCACAAACACTCCAAAACCTCGTTCATGCCCGAAGGCCCTGCCCGAACAACCCAACCGAGCACTCTCCAAGCTCGCTCCCTCCTCCAGGCACGCGCCCTTCCGATCTCCAACCCCCACCGTTCCACTTCGCACTAGCCTGCAGCGACCACGCGGCGCGAAGACCGTAACACTGAGCTGGAGTGTCTGTGTCGAGCACGTCGTGCCCCTAGGGTCTGAGGTTTGAAGGCGATGGTGGCGCACTGGTGGTAATGTGGACTCCTTGGCAGGTGTGGACTGAGGGCGAGGCAAGCGGATCCTCGGAGGATGAGTGCTTGTGCAGATCGGCGGCGGGTCGTGGGCGGAAGGTGAGTTGTGAAGAGGAGGATTATTTCGAGGGAGAGGTGTGCCGAGTTGACGAGGAGAAGACGCCGGGGGTTGGGCTGGGCCCGGGCTTTCGAGGTTGTGATGACGAGCTGCGATTGTGATTCGGGAGAAGGCATCAGGTGTCGCATGTGATGGATGCCAAAGACCGAAGCTATTCTCGCGGGTCCCAATTGTCGTGGCGGATAAGCCGTGGAAGGGAAGTTGTCCGGTGGGCGGACAGGACTAGGGATTTCTTGTTCGATTGGCTACCGTGAGGTTTGTGTCTGTCTCCCACGAGACCTCCTTCTGTATAAACTGAGTGGAGATAGTCAGTCAGCTAGCCTGGGAAAACGGGGGCATTGGCATGCGCGCGTGGTAGGATTTCAAGTGAAAACTCGGCGTATGAAACCTCATGACCTCGAAGATTGATATGCCGTAGGGTTGAATAGTAGAGCTTGCCAGAAGACATACCTTCCACGGACCGTTGTCGAGTACCTTGCTTGGGTTCTTTCTAGTAACCTTTCCGTAGGCTGAGATTGCGGAATCTCTAACTTGACATCATTGATACATGTCAGTGGAGCAGTAATAACCGAGGCGCGGCAGGGAACCGGCGAAGGAGAGCATCACAAGTAGAACATTCTGCTGCAAATCTTCCTTGCTTTTATTAAACACTAACTCCAGGGTCGAGTACTGATGCGCCAACAGTAGGGTATATATTCGCAAGTGGCTCTGCCAAACAAATTGGGAACTAAGACAACTCCGAAAGACTTTCACCTGCACCGGGGTTCCTCTCAGCATCGCTAGACCACTAGAGATGATAAGAAAGAGTGCCATACAACCCCAACAACGCCTTGCCCCATGACCCTCCCGAGCTACTTTTGCCAATCAACTTGATGCCCTTATCCACAAGCAGAGGAAACTCTAACCGGCCTCGGTATTGGCATTGACATGCCATGAGTAGGTCCGAAAGTGGAATACCCTGGTGGCGGTGCAGCGCTAGACATCATCTGGATCATCGACTGCGATGACGGCTGTACGGAATCCGCCCTTTCTGTATATTCCGGACTCGGTGGCGCAACAGACCTTGGGTTGAAGAAACCATCCGCTTCCCTTGCAGCAATAGCTTCTGCTTCGGCTGCCGAGATCTCTGGTTGGGCGAAGAGATTGCCGGCTGATGTGATCTGCAGAGGTAACTTGATTTGCATCGTTGGTGCTGAAACGCTCGTGCCTGGTGTATGCATACTGAGTGAGAAGTCAAGAGCGTAGATTCGGGAAACAAGGCAGCTGTGAAAGGTTGGTGTGAATGTTCGATTTTTTGGTAGTGTTATGGGTACCAAGATCTTAGCTGTGTAGAAGATCCTGCCTGCGTAGGCGGACGAGGGCTTGGGGATACTTGTAGCGGAGGATATCGAGAAGGCAGAGTCTCTACGGATCGGGGTAGGAGGGGTAGAGGACGTATGTTGTATCCACTGCGCGGACTCCACACACCGTGATGAGAGGTTCAAAGTTTCGACGAAGAGACCTCGCTGGCTGTCATAGCTGCCTACGCTGGCCTTCGTGGGGAAGTTGCGCATTGGAAGCGTGCCGAAAAAGGTCGCAACTTTGAGTCTATTCCAAAGCTGACCTAATCGAGGGGGTTGTGCGCTCTCGTCTGCAGGATCAAAACGTAGATTTACCGTCGCCATGGTCGTTGGCGAACATGTTGACTCTGATCTCGGTGGTGGGAGTCGTAGACTCTTCGGCTGCGCTGCTTCCATCGTCAAGCGGCCGAGTTTTCCTTTGAATATGCCTTTCTTGAGATCCTTCTCCTTTCTGAAAGTGTAGTCTTCGTCCATACCATCGGTGATGTTCAAATGCGGATGCTCTTCGGTGGCAGGAATGATGCGAAGCTTCTTCGCGCTGTCGGCAAGCACGATTGGCTTGCCACCACGTTCTCGACTCTGAACGATTCTGACCTTGATGGTGTAAGAAATGGAGCTCATGTCTGGTGCCAGATCATCCAACAAAGAGCGACCATCGCTGGCCAGCATTGGATCCCCAAGGCTCGGAGGAAGCTGTAAGTGCGCATCGTGTACATGTTCGCTTTCCCGTGAGTGTGTGCATGATTGGGGAAGAAGTCGCTCCGGTACTACAAAGTGGAAGGGAAACCTGTATGTCTGTCCTGCCTCAGCAATGCGGGGGTGTGGGAATGATGCATCGTTGATTGGCTGTGTGAGCCTCAGGAAGTTATGATAAGCTTGCGTTCTACCATTCGTAGGCGCTGTGCTTGCAATCTTCTCCACATATGTTCTCGTAGAACCTGTGCGCCGTCAGCGTCCTTGTATTCTGCTTGAGGAGTTTGAAGTGCGCCGATCTCGGGACAAGAGAATATACGAGCAAGGAGTGATTCATACCCTCGAAAGTGATGAGAATGTCATCAAACCTCGTGTCAGACGGCGCAGTGATTGAGACTTCTCCCTCAATTCTGTCCAACGTGGTATAGGAACTGACAAAGGCATCATGCTGATGGTCGTTGAGTGTGATGTCAACCGCTAGTTTGGACTTTGGTGCTAGTGCTTTCATCTGCGTACGGACCGTATTCCGCCGGCCTAAAGATTCCATGATAGCGGTGATGTAAAGAGAATGGAAGAGAAATAGTAGTGGAAGTTGTGCTCTTCAATTGAGCATTGGAAGAAGTAGGACGTATGACCCCGTAGTTGTGGGGTATAGATACTCCAATAAGGTGCTGGGATCGACGAGTCGGATACGGCACTTGCGGAACTATGAATACAAACAGAGAGCAGTTGCCGCAATGGATGGTCGTGATTGCTTTGAGGGTGATCTGACTTGAATTGGAGGCGGATATTCGATAGTCTTATAGAGTTCACTGTCCCAGATCTTAAAGTAAGTCACTGACTCACAGACAAAAAGGTTCGTGCATTAAGCCACGGTGATGCCATACGAACCGATCCCTGTTTACCGCAACTTGGCGACGCCCTATGAGCGTTCTTGTACATGCACATGGCGTATGATAGGCAGGATGTTTACCGTTATCGGCATTGCTCTCATGAACTTCTGCAAGACTATCCACGTTCTCGACCACTACTACTCATCACTCTCTACTAAATCCTCAGGTCCTCTTCAGTTGTAGTCGGAATCTTTCTTGTCGAAAAGCCTGGCATTGGTCCATGCGTCAGACCACTGACCTAGTTCGAATGGTGTGCTTGGCGTTCTCAACCTTCTCCTAACGTCAGGTAGAGCCCGTGACTTGACACATACTTGATCCCTAACAGAAGGGAGAGACGAGAGCCGCATCCCCTGTGGATCTCGGCCTTTGGAAGGTGATTCCAGTCTTCATGACTAGCGCGGCGAAATCGTAACGCTGCTCTGCATCACGCTTTTTGAGGGAGGCATCCTCCTTGCTGTGCTCCTGGTGAATCTCCTAGTCTGCTGAGTAATGAGGTATTTGTACCTTAGTGGGCGGGGCTGCCGTTAAAGCAAATTGCTGCATGTGACTACATGTACTTTTAGTGACACTTTCCGCAAGAACCAAGGTTTTGCGCTTTGTCCGATAGCTTAGCTCATCGAGAGATAGCGCTCGGCTTGCCGACGCCCACCAGTCTGTTCGCAAAGCCACCGCGCCCTTCGGACTAAGCTTTGCTTACCAATGTCGATCCAAGAAGCCACCGACATCGGCAGTGCTTTTAGAAGTCCGATACCTTGGGCGTGCCCATCTTCGGGAAGAGCCAGCGGACGTCAGACTCCCCGTGGGGAAGTTGTGGGGCATAAGCGGTTTTTACATGTAAGAGTAAGACTTGTCCACGACGAACCTATAGAGCAGCATGGTATACCTTCATTATATGATGCTTGCAGACCTGACTGCGGTGAAGGTGTCATGGAACCTACTCGAGATGAAATACCAAACTGTAAAACACTTTTTTGATCTATAAGGTAACGGTAGGTTCTCGCCTGGAGCTATCAGACCGCCAGAAGTCCCCGAAACTTTTCCCTCAGCATCGCCTCCTTCTCCGGATTCCACTCCCCCTTACCAATCCTCTCCTCATAATCGTACTCGTACTCATCGTCCAGCACAATCTTCAAGATCCTCTGCACAACAAAGCTGTCCGACATAGAGTCCCCGCATGCGCTGACGATAGAGCTGAAGAGGTGCGACTTCCTCGTGTACCTGTCGTGCTCTGACCCGTGCAACAGCTGTTCCATCTTCCCAGCGTAGAATTTTCTATACCTCTCGTAATCCGCCGCCGAGTCCTTCCCATCTCCTTCTCCCCAGAATGGCTGCCAGTCCATCATCAACCATGGCGGATAGCTTGCCCACCCAGCATATCGTGGGACGGTCCTAACATTATCCCAATCAAGTATGCCCACCAGCTTTCCGGATTCATCTACCAGGACGTTTCGGAAGTTGAAATCAGGCGGCGCAAGGACGAATGTGTCAGGCGAATCGGTGGCTGTCGTCGACTTGGAGGAGAAGGGAAGGTAATCGATCAACAACGACAGCAATTTCCCAACCCCCAGCTGGTAAGGTATAAGCTTCTCCCCTTTGACAAAGCGTTTCAGCTGATACTTGACAAAGTCTTGCGAGGTATCGAATGGTCCGACCGTTCCCACAAATCGTCGTTCAACGTCTACATCGAAAAGCTCGCCTTCATCCCAGATGGGAATCGAGCCAACTTGCGGATAATCTGTAGTTTCAGTCTCGAAAGACAGTGTCCCCAACTTATTGAATCGTAGGTTTTGAAGCTGGCACATCGCTTCTGCGGTGGTGATCATGATCTTCTGCAACCTGGCTTCTCTCGATGTCCGTCTATTATCGTCTTCCCAGACCTGATTGATCTGGCGCCCTTCAACAAAGCTCATGAGGATGTACGGAGCACCAATGTCGTTGTTGAGTGTAGTATCGTAATCGTAGACTTCCGGCATAGGTATGCCAGTCTTACGCTTTATGAAACGCATCGTCAAAGCTTGCGATCGGAGAGATGTAGCATCCTCCTGCTTCCAGTGAATCCCCCATCCAAAGCAAGGTACGCGGATAACGTACTTGATGCTGTCCTCGAACCGGAGAACGTGGACGCGATTGTAAGAACCTTCAAACCGAGAGACAACTACACAAGCTGGAACCACCGGATTGGTTGCTTCAGTGGCGATTTGCTGCTGTCGACATCGTGAAGCTAGCTTGATCAGGGCGTCGTCGCTGATGGATAGGATGGTGCCAAACTGCCTGGCCAGATCGGAATCGTAACTGGAAGCTTCGGAAGCAGTCTTAGTGACTGCAAGCTCATCTCCGACTGGGCCTGCCATACCACCCTTCTTTCGGAGTCTAAAGCTTCGGCAGACCCTGATGACCAGAGACCCAAGAGGTCGAAATGCACACCAGATAGCCATCAGTTGTTTGCACTCTAGAGACTAAGTTGTCACAGAACGAAGAACACGTTCAAAGACCTGACGGAATTTGAACTACGAGAAGAACAACGCAAAGGCTCAGAGAAGTCAATGAAGACTTTGCGATATGCAATCTCACTGGTAATCATGAGGTGCATACGTGTAGTGAATGTTTGATGGCCCGAACTTAGTCCGCTTATGTAAACTGTTTGCTATCAAACTGAGCATGACCTAACGTACAAATGCTTCAAGTCAGCCGTTTGAGGTACAAAAGCTGATAAACGCATGTCACAGTAGAGTTAGCATACCAGAACGATATCGTATAGTGTTGCAGCACTTTCAAGACCCAAGCTCTATACCCATTGCGGACATTGAATATACATAACACGGTCTGCATGATTGTTGGTGAATCCCATCAATTCACTGGCCTGCAACCATGTCCCCCGGATTATTGAATCACAGACAACACATTGCAATCCTGTTCACGTATGTTATGGAAGATCTTGTCTTTTCCTAATCTTCATCAACAACTCTCCCTCTTTGAGCACAGACAAGCGTTCGTAATCGATATCTCTTGAGATTGTTGATATCCCGAATAACACAACCAAACACTGATCACTAATTTCATATCGAAAAATCGTTAAGATGCCCACCACACACCACTGGTGGGGACTCGCTCATCTTCGCCGGTCTGTTGGATTAGCTTATGAATATATAGCAATGTATGCGGCGGTGCAGTAAAAGCCAGATGCCTCGAACTCGGTCATATGGTGATATGTCCGATACACAAAAAGTACTACGCTGTGAGGCATGGATGCTGGGGTTGCCAAAGCACCCAAAAGTCAGCGTCGTCGAACCCGAAAAACGGCAAGGATGACAAGGGCGGAGATGGTTGGAGCCAAGAAGGGACGAGGCGGTGCAACGAGCACGAAGACGAAGAGTAATGGCTGGGCCAAGTGGCTAGGCAAACGAAAAAGGAAGGCTAAGAGTTGATGCCGCGAGCTGCAAGTTGCGAGAGGACAAGACGATCTGATTGACAAAGTTAGAGCAACAATGCTTTGCTGATGTGGGGCCTCCTTCTGTTCGTTCTTATTCTGCGATAGCGTCAGTGCACTTCTTATCGGTCCTGGAACTCCTGGCTATCGAATCTGAAACCTTGTTCAGGGAAGAATCAGTATTGGTAATGAAAGGACAATCGACTATTCCATGCGGACTAGAAAAGACCATGTGCAGGCTGGACTATGCACACGAACGCAAGTGATCATACTGCTTGAACCATCATGACTCGATGGTCACTGACGCCGTGTTCTGCCAATGACCCAGCTTTTATCATTAGTCTAGAGTATCCGATTAACACCCGGAGGATGCAGATGATACCCGGAGTAAATGCCAATTGCGCCCCTAGACAGCATACTATATTACCCGGGATCGCAGACGATTGTCAGTAGAACAAGCTCAAAGAGAGAAAGATCAAAGTTCGAGAAAATCGCTAATCTGCTTTGATTGCTCTGCAGGAAGAATCAGTTTACAGTGCAAGCATGGCGTATAGTCAGAAAGGCTTACCCATATATTCGCCGTACGAATCCATATGCAGTCAGGAAGCCCACTGTTCCTGTCAAAAGCCCGTACACCGTACAAGCTAGTAAGCTATAGCTGAAGAACAATATGTTGGATATGAAGCCACGGATGTGGAGCTCCATGAAGTAATACCAAACGCAGTACAAGAAGACCCAAATGGCACTTCCACTACCGATGAAGAAGGAGCGCCACCACCAGTGGTAATCCTAAGATACAGTGAGCACTAGAATCCAGAAAAATGATGAACGGTAAGCTTACCTCAGCGCAGAGATGCACGTAAGTGGCTACTATGGTAACCTCAACCACAGTGACGATGTGTACAGCGCAGACGGCACTGAGAAAGCCAAAGGCGTAGTAGTAACCACTCTTGTCTTGCCAAAGACTCCTGAACACGAAGAGCAATTCCACGAAAATCACCATGAACGGTATCAGACCTGCGAGCAAAACGCTGTAAATGCTCTTCATGTACCATGACTGTACTGGAATCTGGCGTGGGATGAGGATCGTCTTCGTTGGATGCTCCCATACTGCTGCTTGGTTGTAACCGAACCAACTACCAGCGTAGACAAGTGGCAGCTGGATCAGAAGCCAGAGGGCGGCTAGACCAATAAGCGTGCCAAAGGGGAGGGCTGTGCTCGACGCCTGGGCCCATAAAAATAGGTTGAGGATAAAGATCGTGGTGAAGAGCAAGCCTGGGAACAGTAGCGCAGTCTACGTTCCGTCAGGAGGCCCAAACCAGTAATGATTTGAAGCTGCTTACCCTCAACGTGTTCTCCCTCCAATTCAGCCCCCCGAAAGTCTTGTATACTCTGCCGGAGAAGTATCCAGAGAAGATGCCAGCAAAGACAAAAAGTCCCGTACCGACGCTGACAAAGCCGCCTCTGAAACTGGGATTCAGTACTCCAATGCAACTCAGCAGCAACAGCCCAGTAGCCATAAATACAAGCTGCATGCCTGATCCGATGAGAGGGGCCAGTAGACTGCCGTACGGAGGAGTTCGGAATACATCTCCATGTAAAAGCTTCCAGCCTGTGATATCCTCGGTGGACTCTTCATCGGAAGATATATCAGCATCATTGTCCGCGTCGCCATTTTGCTCCAAGAGGCCATTCGGGCCCTTCTCCTCCACTCTAGGCGATCTTGTCCCAGTGATCGGCCTCTTTCGCTTCAGCTTGATCTTGCCTTCCTCTGCCACGCCGTCCTTAGCATGCCCATTCACGTCGTCGCGAATAGTCCTGGCTAGAATGACTGCTACGAGAGCGGTCGGAAAACCTGCAAGAACAAGTGAGTTGAGAATAGACAGCCAATGGATCCTTGAGCTCTCATCCTGGTTCACAAAGTAGGGATCCCACCGATTTGCCCAGTCGACTGAGTTGTCTTCGCGAAAATACACTGAGTACGTATATGGTATCGTGAGTGTTGCGCCGTCATCCACGTCGTCCTCTTCTGGCAGATAGGACGAGAATGGATACTTAGTGGCCAAATTGGTATTATTCGGGGCGATGTAGAGCTCCATTCCATCATCTATCCCGTGGACATTGCTCGGGCAGCCGCTTCTGCCTCTGTCTGCAGCTCCGATGCTCTTCGTGTAAACCTCGAATCCCACAATCACTTTTCCTCCCTGCCGTCCCGCCTTGCCCGGCGCCTTCCGCCATCGCAGGACGAGTATGAGGTGGTTGTTGATGAAGTACCTCGGCTTGCCCGTGCTTGAGAAGAAATCCACGAAGCCTATCTTGAAGCCTGCCGCGTAGTATTTACTCGACTTATCCACGGTCACGAAGCTTGTTGCGCCAGGAAGATTATCGACAATCCATTCAGCGACATAACCACCAGCCACAAGCTCTTGGGCACGCTTTACGCCTTTTCGGTCAACATCATGACTGCAGAGATATTGACACTCCTTATCTTGTCCCATCACAAGCTCGTAGTCCGAAGTCATGATACGATCGCCCCGGAGGACTTCGCCCAGGTTGAGGGAAATACTATGACCACTGCTATAAGCGGAGCCGTTGTGCTTCTTGCCCGTCGGAGGGCATACGAAAGGCAGGTCATAGTAGGCATATTGTAGCTGCGTATTGTCGGAGTAGACTTTATTGACAAGGAGGGGTATGGACTCGTCGTCATTGTAGCTTCTGATTGACCATCCTGTAAGCAGCGGTGTCAGCAAGGATCGTGAAAAGAAAGGTTGAGGCATGCATACCTGGGATATAGAAAGCTCTCGCACAAGCTATGACAAGTACCCAGATTGCCAAATGCCTAAAGCGGATCCGGAAATCTGCGTGCATCTTCACGCACCGATACTCAGTGCATCCAATGCTTTCTTAGTTGCCCAGCTGGCGCCGCACTCTTCTTTGCTTCAGTTATTTCTCGCTGGGGAAAATGAGATTGCCGTCAGGGCTACACAAATTGATTTCAGCAGGTCACGCTCGATTGTTGAACGCCGAACCCTTGACAAAGAACGCTTCGAAGATGCTCAATCGCATACTCTAACAAGCGCAATCGGCACAACTGCCTGGTGGATACTACAGCCGCCGTCAACAGATTCTCTAAGGTCGAAGAGAAAGGGATGGGAAGATATGGCACCATGTAATGATTGCATTGGACGGCACGCCGCAGGAGAGTTGAGCCTAGGCGAATCATCTCCCAGACATGGAGGCCCTCTAATCCCGAGGAGCTCTTCATTAGGATCACGATTATCAGGACAGATCCGGTCAAGATCGCTATTGCCTCGAGATCCAACTCTAAATCATCTAATAATAGACTCGGATATTCGATGAGCACAAGGGCGTTGCCTTTGTCTGTTGGACAATGCCATTGTTCTTTACTAATCTGCCTAATAAAGAGACTCCAGCAGACAATAACCATTGTTCGTGACCATCACAATGAATGGGTGGTAGTGGAGCATGAAAGTTCCCGACATATGCTGTCTATAAAAGATGGCGTGTGGTAACATGGTGGTACCTAACACGCCACGGCATTGAGAGGATTTGAAAGCAGTACTTTACGAGAACGTTATCGCCAGAACTACAGTATTTTCTGCATATCGTTGTCGCCAGGAATTCTGCTCTCAATATCCTCTTCATACCGTAATCGCCATACTCGACATCATATAGAATGGTCCCAAGGTTCTGCAGCGCAGACTGCCTTCTCACGTCTCTTCTCCCCACATCCAACCTCCGCGAATTCCTGCTCGGAGTTCCAATGAATCCTTGTCACGATCCCGCCCTCCAGAGTGAGGACTTTCCCCTCATCCCGCTGCCCCTCTTCGCGGGGCGAAGATCACTTGACCGGGAAAGACCCGTTCCAACTGTGGAATCATGGCTGATGACGCAAGAAGTCGAGGACGATACTGACCATTTCCTAGATCAGCTCCTCCTAGACGGCACAGCAAGAGCAATGAGAGAACAAGAGATCGAGACTGCTAGGGGGAAGATCTGTTCTCTTCAACCGCGAGATTGGTCCCTGCATAGCTTGGATCTGCCACTTCGAGACCCTTTCGCAGATGACAATGCAATGTGGCCAGGAGAACCGACCACGAGCGAAGGGTATACGAGTACATCCCTTACAACCGAATCCTCGGATCGAAGTGCATTGAGCCGACCTAACATCTTCACGGACTTTGCTCTCCAAGAGACGCTTGCTAATTACGAGATTAGAATAAGACGCACACCACGGAGGCCTTCAGAACTAATTGGTCCCATATCGCACGCACCGTGATCTAAGTGGCTGAGACGCCCTCTTTCTGAAACGACTTTCTAGCGGAGCTTTGCAAGCATGCGAGCATGTGGCATGATTTTATTGCCACGGTGATGGCGAACATACCGATAAAAATACAAACGGCCTTTCCAACCTCATTGATTCTTTGACCCACCTATGCAAGTGACTGGAATGCTATCCTATGCAATGTGCTGATCGAGAGGCAAAAAGACGTGTTCGTAACTGTAGCGAATGGAAACAAAGCTAGAACGAGTGATGAGCCCCTAGCAAAGACGTTAGCACGCTGAGTGAGCGAAGTCTCGTATAAGTGCGGAGTTACATGGCGTGGACGACCTCGTATGAGCTGGCGAGCGTAGCGACTCATGGAGTAGTCGCATCGGAGGCCCTTCCGTGCATACTGACGTAGGATTGAGCAAGAAGCTTCACAAATGCTAAGCTGTGATGAGAGAGCTGCTCAGGTAGGGAAAGGGAAGGAGACGCGCTTGAATTCACCATTCACTGACTAGCAAATAGACTGTGCACTGCCCTCGCTTCCATGCAGAGAAAGGAAGTTTGTCAAGCGGATCTTCTGACATGTACTCGTACCTCGTACCTTAAGTGCCCTAGACGAAGGCAAAGACACGGGCACTCGCGTTGAGGATCCAAGAATAGCCCTCGGTAAATTTAAGCTCACCGCCCGTGCAACGTTATCAACATTCTGCGTCACACCCTCACGCCACGTCGACCACGCGAAAGATGACCTTGTACGGCAGAACCTGACGGATAATATGTGGCCCTGGGAGATGGAGGCTAAATTGAACGCCGCCGATACGAGGAAATCCTCCGGCGATGCCTCTAAGCCCATCGCATACCTGCAGGAACAAACGTCAGGGCTGCGCATTGTGGAACCTCGCTGACAGCCAAGCAGCAGTGATTAGTGATTCTGTTATGGTAACATGCTGGACCATGGTTGCATTCGGCGTCATGCCAATATGTAATACGAGAGGCTATCTCAGAGTATATGAGGAGGCCCTCCACGCTTCCTTTCTAGTATCAATATCTCTATCTATTTCATTCATATCAAGGGCCCGTCTGCTTTCACAGAGCAATCACACTCGCTTTGGGTCTCACTACCCACTCAAGTCGTTCGCTTTGTACATACGCAAAGCCTATCCATATTCCTCTTCTTTTACCACATAACCCAAACATCTATCTATAATATCATGCACGCTTCATGGACTATCCTGGCGGCCGCCCTCGTCGGCTCCGTGGCCGCTTGGCCCATGACCAACAGCACCTCCAGCAGGACGACGCTCACAACTTCTCCAAGCTCTTCCATCTCGAAAAGCGCGTCATCGTCGTCGGTTGAGGGTACCGAGACCCTTACAACTTACACAACTACCACAGTCTGTCCTATAACGACGACGTACACCACTGGCTCATCAGTCACAGTTGTGACCACATTGACCACCTCTACAGCCACAGTCACTAGCTGTAAAGGCGGATGCCAACATCAATCAACTTCCACTCCAACTCCAATGCCTCCCGGCACTGGCGTCTCTCCACCTCCGAGCTCGATCAAGTCCACTACCAGCTCAGTCGTTGTGCCGCCAAGCACAACTTACGGACCAGTGACTTCTGTTACCACCGTTCAATCCGTCGGCACAACTACGAAGACCCTCACAATCACTACCTTCGTGCCCTGCTCCACTCCCGTCGCTACCTCAAGTGGTCATACTTATTACTCTACCTTTTTGACTACCACAACCTATACGACTTGCATTACTGCAACAACCACCGGTAACGTTGTCATCTATCCTAGCACAAAACCAGCCGGCAGCCCGCCCGCTCCTTCTCAACCGGCTCAACCAGCTCAACCGGCTCAACCGGCTCAACCAGCTCAACCGAGTCAACCAGCTCAGCCAAGTCAGCCAGGCAGTCCATCCTCTCCCGAACAAATCACCTCTGTCCCCGCCGCACCAATCACCTTCCCACCTCAAACATCCTACGGCCCCGCATCCGGAACCTGCCCACCCGCTCAAACCGTCTATTCCACCATAGTTGTTACCGTTACCGCCGGCGCTCCTGGCGCTCCCATCGTCACTGGTGCTCCCGGTGCTCCCGGTGCTCCCGGCCAACCCGGCCAACCCGGCTCTCCTGGTCAACCAGGCCAAACCCCTTGCGACTGCGAGACCATCACATCAACTCTCCCCGGCGGCTCCGTAACCACCGTCACTGTGACCAAGAGCCACAGCAAGTCATCCAAGCCGACGGGAACGGGAAGTCCGATCATGCCCTCTAACAACGGGACCATGACGTATACCGCAAAACCCAGGGCTTAAAAGCCAAATCTCACCGTCAATGAACTAGCGTTGGAGGAAGAAAAGGGGCGGAGCTCGGACAGGCCGTGCGGACATTCATTCATTCAGTATATTAGCGGGAGGTGGGATGGAATTGGATCAAATCTCGAAGCGAAGGGGAATGGTGGTAGCGATGTTATGCAGTTCTTCCTTTTCTTTTGGTCGGAGAGAAACGACGTTCCTTATGACAGTACTACGCCTATACGCCAGCATGACACTTTCCCTAGAGTAACCTAATCTAATCTAATACGTACCAAATACGAACGGAACCCCATGTTTATTTATGTTGAGAAGAAACGGCTCGGTGATTTCAAAGTAAACCAACTTCTGAAGACGCCGTGTCCTCTGGTAGACCCTATACTATGCCATATGGAGCGATGTCGACAGTTCCAATTGCACACCCATGATAATCTGTCCCCTCTGCCACCAGCCCATCAAATTCCAGAGTCATTCGAAGACGTAACGGTCAATGCTGAGAAGCTGATAGATCCATGAATTGATGCTACAATTCCGATTCAATAGTGTCAGAAGCGATCGGTGGCTTATTGTTCGAGTACATAACTTGTAGCGCAAAAGTATGAGTGTTGCTTTCTTTGGCATTAGTATGCTTGGAAGTTTAGGATGAGTTCTTCCAAGTAACAATCCTATGTTCTTGGAGGGCTTCGTATGTACAAGATCACTGAGGGAGTAAAATCTCAATGATATCGCCGCGACCTTCCATCCCACCAGTACTTTTATGCTCCAATGTTCAACAGCAGTACGCCTATACGCCCACCACGATTTCCCTAGAGTAATCTAAGCTAACATGGTGTCTTAAAAGCAATACTTTTGAAAGCAAGCGCGCTATGCTTTTGAAGACGCTCCGTGTGTACAAGCTTACGAAATACGTGAAAACTCAATATATCGCCGTGATCTTCCATCCTACCTGTAGAACTCTAGCAGCCACGAAAGAGGCGAGGCCAGCGGCATAGCAAACGGCGGTGAATATGATCAAGCCCAAGTAGTCGCCTCCGTTGGTGGCTAGGATCTGGCCTGCGATGGGGATACCGGTTAGGGTCCTACACGACAGCCTCGAGTCAGCGAAGGGTGATCTTGGGGACTCTCCTTCCTATGTGTAAGAAGCTAGAGTGGTAACGATTCTCCAACTTACCCGAAACTGACAATGGTATAGCACGTAGCATAATACCTCCCGTAATTCTCCGTCCGACACAGTTGCCCCACACAAACCGGCGTCAGACTAATATTGCTCCCGCTCGCAAAGCCGAACAGCACCGCATATACACACTGCATGGCCACGCTATCGCCTGCCGGCAACCACAGCGCGAGCGTGGTGATCAAACACAACGCAACAGTTAGAATCATCGTGTTGAATCTGCCGAGCCTGTCTGCTATGTAGCCGGGGAGCCAGCGCCCGAAGAACGAGCCCGCGTTCACGACGGCAAGGATCTGATAGGCGAAGGCCGGGCTGACCTGATGGGCTAGGGCGTAGGAAGGAATGTACGCAAGGGGGACGAAGAGGCCCCATTCTATGAAGAAGACTCCGGCTGTCGTTAGCGCGAAGGTGGGGTCGCGGAAGATGGTGAAGTCAGGGAGTACGCTGGCGCCTTTTGTGGGTGGTAAGCGGGAACGGATGAGGAGGTTAGCAAGAAGGAGGAGGAATGCGAAGATGAAGCCCATGATGCGGGTGGACCAGGCGAAGCCGATTCGTGGGAAGAGCGATTGCAGCATTAGAGGGAAGATGATGCCACCGAGGCTGCCACCTGTGGTTGCACTTCCTGTTGCATTGCCACGGGCACGAAGGAAGAAGTGACCGATCGAGGAGACGGCGGGGGTAAAGATCAGGGAGGTGCCGATGCCGCCGAGGACGCCGAAGACGAGGATGAAATGCCAGTATGCTATTCCGTAATGTTAGATCTGCTGTAAGTTGATCAAGAGTAGAGTGACAGATGAGAATACCAGTGCAAACACCTAATAGCATGGAGCTCCCCATGAGAAATGCAGTCCCAGCTAATACCAGCAGTCTTGGACCCTTGGCGTCAAATATCGGCCCGATCTGGATCCCGCAGAAGAAGGCAAGGAAGACGTAGAGACTGAAAATCCAGCCGATAGTACCTTCGCTGTAATTGCTCAATTGATGTGTGCTGAGGTACGCCTGAAAGACACCAATGGAATTCATCATCCCAAACGCCGCCATCATGCCACAGAAGGAACCGAAGACGACGAGCCAAGCACGGAGACCGCCTTCGGGATAAGTGACCTCATCCTCCGACTTGCTCGATGCTGGATCACCGAGCGCCTCTTTGCTGTCATCATTGTTCCTGATCTGACATGTCTCTTCATCGGCGGAATAGACCTGCTTCTCTACGTCTGGACCATGCCCGGTAATCTCTTCCGCGCTTGACGTTGATGTCTTATCCTCAGTATGGACCTTAGGTGCGGCGTCCTCAAAGTAGACGTCATGTCTGTTGTGTGTTTCGCTCATCAGATTACTGCGTGTCAGTTCGACGTAGTCCTATGTTTTCTCCGATCTAAACACTCCCCAGTTATCAATTTGCGAGCAGCCCTAAAGTACTAGGATTGATAGAGGCGCAAGACTTATAGATGATGTTCGCCATTGGTTACGAATCGCGGAGTTGAGGTGTCATGTTAAGGTTCTTTAGCAGGCATTACGAATACATAGTTAATCGAATGTTCCCCACACCCGTTCGGTACCTTACCTTAACCCGAAGGTTGCCCGGAACGGTTTCGACTCGTCCATCATCCCAGCATGCTGACTGTCATTGTTGTAAGCCTCAACCCATACAATGGCCTAACGCAGTACCACCCCAGAGTTGTGTATTTGCAATAGGAAAGATTGCCCGAAGGAGAATTCGCTCTGTTGCATATGGGGATTTTCTTTGTCTCAGTGAAAGGGAGTCCAGATCTGGGTGCTCTTTCTGATTTTTCTGATATCTTTGAACCCAGCTAGCCCTTTGTCAGGAGACCGCCAATGAAGGGGTCTGCGCAGGCTGCTTTCATGTGTAACAATGGATTCTTTATTGGTCGATTCTGAATAGTTGAGGAAGACAGAGAGTGGAGGCATCAACACTTACTACCGTTGCAGCAAGGAACCATGACTTTTCCGAGAATTGCCGTATCAAAATACATCTCAATCTTTGTATAACCTTCAAGCTCTAGAAGCTTCTGAACTCAATGGGTAACATGTGGTAACTAACTCACCTTACTGCTAGTTTTATGTTAAGTGATAATATATTCCAAATCTAGTCGCCAAAATAAAACCAGAGATAGCTACTAGAAGTCTTCAAGTAAACATATACTATAGTTGTACACTCCCCATATCGGGCAGCAGCATTAGTTATTATAGGACGTGTTAACGTAATGTTTCGCGTCAAGAAGGGGGAGAAGTTGAAATAGCATTTACTAGAAGTAATGAGACCAAGGAGAACGATAGTAGGGCAAGAATACCACTACCTATGGGTGGTACCACTATAGTATCGGGCGTGTACGAATATCAGCTGCCGACTGAGAATACGAAGTGCAGGTTACATGTCCTTCGTACAACTTCGAGGCCCCTCGTACCTCAGGTAGACTGTCATTCGCTGCGTGCAGGATAGGCAAGCAAGCTCACCTTATCACGTAAAGCGATATTCGTGCCGATCGGACCGTCTTATAGACCATGGATGTGACATAACAGTAGAACCCATTACTAGGCTGAAGAGGAATTAGATTGACTTCCATTGTAGTAGACCGGGCCTAGAGTATTTGCACAACGCAAAATTGAAAGCGGTATGTAGTGCCGCATTGGACGATATATAACAAAACTTCGTAGCTCATGTGACAGGTAACTAAAATTTACCAACCCCTGCTATGGTAATTAGAGTCAGCTTCCATCAGCGACAGATCTGACCATGTTTATTCCTGACATGTGCTGGGCGAGATAAGATGAAATATGAACGCCATGTAAATGCTTGATGTGGAACAGCAACGCTTGAAGTGTATCAAAATCTTCCCTAGTCCCTGCTTTTACCCATACGCCAACATGGAGATTCGAGCCTTTCGACATCTCGAAGTATGGTTTTCGTTAATTAGTACAACGCGAGAGAGGGCAATATATTTGTAATGAAGAAGTCGAGGTGGTGAGTGGTGGGTTGCGGAGGCTCAAATGAGCCCCCCACTCGTCGTCGAGTAGAGCAGCGCGGTCCACCGTGTAGCGCCAGAAGTCCTCATGACAATGGTTATATTGCGTCAGCATCATCTAATGGGGTTTTTCTATTTGATGATGATATGGTTTCTGTCTCCTCTACCGCTTCGGGATCGTAGCACAATCTCTGTTCCACCACCTACTATCGCACTCTGCAGATCCGACGCAGCCCTGGACCAGTTCTCATCGGTGTTGTCGCCCTGATTATAGCGCAAGAGAACGTTCTGCATTAGCGCTCTCGTCGAGATGGCCTAGATACTGGATTGAAGGAGGAGTAAGTTGGATGATAGCTGGGCAGCCTTGAGAGAGGCAGTCAAAGATAGAGCCGAGAGCCTTGTCACAGAATCAGCATAAGTCTTAACCTCATCCAAGTCTGATAATGAAGGAACTGGCCTTATATTGACCACGAACGAGTAATTGTTGACCCACTACATCGGACAAAGCTGTCAGTGGCTACGACTGAGCGCAAAATGTGCAACCCAAATTACTAGCGATGTTCATCGTCGCGATTGCCACCACGGCCAGAGCTGCAAGAGAGATCACAAGCACAAGGAGCCCCAATTGCTTTCGGATCTGAATACGCATGTTGTGGGGGTGAAGCCCTGAGGGACTGTAACGCTGATCCGGAGACTTGCCTCTACAACCAACGAGAGACTGTTCTTCAACCTTCACGTCGTCCTTGCCGTCTTCCGACCGAGTCTCTGGCGTATTGTGGATCAGAGACTCTGCTCTACTGATGTTGCACGGGACCAACCCTTGGCCGTGTTCGTACGTCTCCCTGCGTGTCTCGACGTTCGTCTGGTTCCCATGCCTCGCTACACCCTCCTTCGAGCCCTCAGCAGTGGCCGACACCTTGTCCCCTTCAAATTCGCTCGATGCCTCGACGGACGGAAAGTCCGGCGAAGCCGATTGCTGTCGTCGAGAAGATCCTAGTACAAGGTGCTTGAGCCCCAAGATGGCTGCATCACTCTAAGCGTATGTACTCTTGCTTTATCATTTTAGCAGTCTTCGTAAGGTATATCCCTTAGTAAGATACGTTTATTACTGAGCCCTCCGTTTCTGCACAAGGTTAGCGTAGAACGGACTCGCCCGTTCGAGAAGATTAGCGAGTCCGTGGATCGGCACGTTACGAGTAGAGTACGTCTTACGTCATTTTTTCTGTACTTGTATTGCACAAAGTAGTTGTGCATATAACTACATAGAAGCAAAGGAATAGTACATATTGCCTCAGTCGAAGACAAATCTGCATTGATCGAGCCTGACAGCGCAACTTCGCCAGCATTGCAAGTACATCCTTACACAAGGGCTTTTGGCTGAGAATGAAGTTAGAGTCGCGTGTCAGCCGAGTGTTCTCGAGGAAGGACTGCAATGCCAAGAGTCTGCGAGATTCCTTTACTGAAAAGAAGAGTAGTAGGATCAAAGTTCTGAAGGTCTACTACGAGCATAATGCATAGTCGAATCGCGCGACCATGCACATGTCGTACTGCTACGGAGAACCCCTCCATCGCGTGTTTTCGAAGGCTTTCGCGTTATTCTTGCTTGGATTAGTCAGTACATTATCTACCTCTGTACTCATACTCGTACACACGAAATACTCGTAAACATAGGTAGGTAGCTTGGGTCTTTCTGCGTGAACCCTTCCTGCCATGGCCCGGCTTTGGCCTCTCTGCAGCTCACTAAGCACGTTAAGCCTCGACCCAAGCGCGTCTTATCGATAGCGTAGCAACCTGCAGGCTCAACTTTGGCCCTCCTCAGTCTCTCATTCGTCACGATGACAAGTGTGAGAAACGTCGCGCATAAGGCTCACAGGCAAATATTACCGGCGCTCCCCAACCTCTTCCGGCAAAAAGGCCAACCATAAAGCCCCTCACGTCCTGAATGTCGACCGCGAGCGCGCAATAGTCGTGATATTGTGCTGCAATGCCCGCGTTTCTGCATCCACTGCTTTCTAGATCAGCGATTTTCGAAACATTTGCCTCTGAGTCATAGTTGCGCTCACGCTTTCCCCATGTTTCTGGCAGACGTCAATGTTGTTTATGATAGAAAGATGCCTCATGTTCCTGAGGTGTCCTTCATAGTCGTTCACAAGCTACCCTAGAGCAATTCAGCTTATGGGGTTTCAATCTCAATCTACCCTGAAAATTCTCAAATCACTGCGCATCGGCTCCTATCCATTCATAAAGCTTCATAGCAACTTTGATTCGACGCGCAATTGCTGGAAGCACCTAGGACATCTGTATGAACGTCTGTCTTTATGTCCACAATGAATTTGTCTGACACAACTCTTCACAAGATGCAAATAGCCAATACCGACATGCTTATCACCCATGTCTTCTGGTTCCGCCTTTCTTCAATTCTGGTGGACCGACAACACCCGCAAGTCTTTCCTTTCACATGTCCAAAAGGATGATCTTTACTCTCTCCGCCTCGCCTGCCATGATTTCAGCATCCGCGCTGCACCCTTACTTTTTACCGAGGTCGCCGTGACCTTTCGCCCTGGCTCTTTCACTAAGCCAGCGCGTATGGCCGCATTGCAACGAATAGGCCATCATGTTCGAACGCTTCAATTCAACATGCCACACAGTCCGGAGACTTTCCTGCCGCCTCTCCTGGACCCCGTGACTGGAGAGGAGCAAATGTTTGTTTACACGCCACATATCCAATCATCGAGAACGTCCGGCTCTAGACTCAGTGTCCCCAAGTACGGGAGCTGGGAGATGACCGATTTGCTGGTCAAGCAGTATCCACCACTGTTCCACGCCGCTACGGATGTACCGTCATTTATCCGAGCCTTCGCTGCAATGCCTTGCATGACCCATCTCGCCATCTCTTGTCCAGGCCAGGACACAGCTCAGCGTTACCGGCGCAGTGTCGTTGACTATGCACTCATCTCTGTCCGCATCGCCGCTGAGCGAGCTTCTCTTCCGTCTCTCAACACGCTCTCGCTGCTTCCAATACACCCTGCTGGCGTCTTCTACCTGCGCCCGAGTATGGGCTTCGGCACCCTTCCTGACTCCATCAAGCGCTGGGCCCAGATCCGCAAACTCGCGATCCATATGGACAGCTGCCCTTTCACCCCGGGTACTTCGATCGATCATCTTAGATTTTTGAACTCTTACCTTCTGCTTTTTAAGTCCTCTTTGAAACGTTTCTTCTTTCGCTGGAAGGGAACCAAAGGTCCCTCTCCGCTTTCCTTCTCTACCGAGCCATGCTTCTTACCATCGCCTTCTCATAACACATCCTCTGCAGCATGTCCCACCCGTTCAACTCATCCACCGAGGCCGCTCAACTTCCCAAAACTGCGGTATATGGAGCTCGAGAATGCAGTCCTGGATGCGAGTCAAATTTCCACCTTCATCACTTCACACCGGCGCACACTCTACGAATTTAACTTTGAGGATGTCATCCTGCGCAGCGGAAGCTGGGATGTAGCTCTGGCCCCGTTGACACGTATCAGTGGGAGCGAGAAGTGGAAGCAGAAGGCTGAAGAAGTCATGGATGTACCTATCATTCTCAGTCCCGTTGGATTAGGCAAGGTAGAAATGGAACAAGTTTTGTGGGAGGCTGAGAAAGAGCAGAGTAGGTTGAAGGAGAGGAGATTATTTGGAGGTTTGCAGAAAGTAGGATCGAAGGGGAGAGAGTTCTTTTGGGGAGGTCCGGAACATATGAAGAAGTTTTTGAGGAGTTCTGTATTTAGCTGGCGATAGGGTTAGAGGGGTGTCTGGAGTTCAACGCATGTAAGGAAGTCTAGATTGACACACCGAGCACAGCATATGCTCGAAGTGGACGGCCTATGAACGATCGCATCCTGTATTGGCGTCGCGAACAGATCTCAAACCTGACGGCGAGGTGCATCCACAGGTCGGCCTCGGCAAAGGTCCAGTCTCGTTCGTTCACATGCTTTGCCCGAGCTTTCCGAAAGTGCTCGAATTTAAATACGAAATGTAATACATCACCATCCCGTAGATTGCCTTCAAAGAATAGATATCACACCCCTATTCGCGCCTTTCTCGTGCCTCATAAAGCAACACTACTGCCGCCAACCTCCGTCCTACTAGCGTTATCTCGTCAGTGTACGGCTTCGCCCGGATAACGCCCTACAGCCACTATGTCACTCAAGAACGGTATGCTTTCTAGACTACTTTATCTTTGGGATCATGTGAGCTGAGTGTCGCATGGCAGACGCCTTCCCCTCATCTGGAGCTTTTGATCTCATCAGCAGCTCCCTGCAGTCCGATGAAGCTGAGCGCAAAGACGCGGTCAAGAAAGGCAACGCGATCTTCGCTTTCACACTCAAGAACAAGGAAGGACAGGTCGAGAGCTGGTACATAGACCTGAAGGAGAAAGGAGAGGTTGCAAAGGGCACAGGGCCAGAGGGGAAGAAGACCGATGGTATGGTTCCGTCAGTCCTGTTACCACATTCTATTCACTCGCATTCGGCAATACTGTCAATAGCAACGTCCACTGATTGTGGTCATACGCACGCATCACTCGCGAAGAGGCAAAGTGCTGATCCCTCTCTCTACAGTCACACTATCGCTATCCGACGACGACTTCGACAAGCTGATCAGCGGCAAGGCAAACGCGCAAAGGCTTTTCATGGCGGGCAAGCTGAAGGTCAAGGGGGATGTGATGAAAGCTACGAAGATGGAGCCGATACTGAAGAGGGCGCAGACCAAGGCCAAGCTATAATTTAGATAGGGCATGGCAGCTTGCATAGCGCACATTGCTCGATCTTCTGCTTCACTCCGTTCCTGTGACGTCGTGAAAAAAAACCATAAGCAATCCGGGGCGTGCCTAATATACTCTAAGCTTCGCCTTACTTTTCAAGCGTTTTCGAACCACTTGGAAAAGTATTCAACCTGGAAAGGCTTGAATGATAGAGCGTAACACTCGAGTGACAGCCGGAAAAGGCAAGTTAGGAAAGGGTTGCACGTGATCGGCTAAGCATAACACGCCTTGGCATTCTCACTCTCCAAATCTTGTATGACGGTCAACGACATACTTCATTGTCTCGGTGTCGCGCCAATCCCGAGTTCTTCAACTTCACAAACTTCCTTTACACCTCGGAACTCTAGTGGTGGTGGTTCTTGTTGATGGTGTTTTTGTGTTGTTGGGGTAGATCGCGGAGTGAATCGTTCCTTCACTGCACTCGTTCTTTCCCGAAGCATCAGCCTGAGGCAGCGCGAACTTCGAGGAACCTTCCTTCGCACCTCGACTTTACACAACAACAACAACAACACCTTACACGAGAGCACTCCAAACTTCTTTTCTGTCCATTGATGGTCCAAATTTCTCCGCCGATCACAGTCCTTCGCTGGCGTTACTCTTCACTCTAAGATTCTGAATGGTGATGTCAAAACGAAGCGCAGACGTACAGGGAAGCCGAGAAGGGTGGTTTGAAGGTGACGGTACAAACCCTAGAGGAGCGATGGACACTCCAAGGCGAGCAACCGCCGCTCAAATGGCAAATCGGAAGTAAGTTTGCACTCCTCTCATGGTTTTCTTGTTGTCTATCGAAGTGATTGTGCGCACTTCATCTCTGTTCTTGAAAATTTCTCGGCCGACACCGAAACACATCAACAACCTCACTCCCAGACCTCTTTGAGATCCTACTTCTGCTATCGAGAGCCTCTCAGTAGTCTGAAGAGCTATACAATGTCTGAATGATTGAGAGCTAATGGCATAAAAATTAGGATCACGCGTGGTAGAGCTGGACGGCGCCCGGTTGCGAGCTCACCAGCGCCCGCCTTCTCCACCAATAACTCCGTAGCAAACCAGCAACACTCCCAAGGTCCCTTTAGCAATATTGATCCCAACATATTGAACAATAACGCGACCGTCAACTCGCAGCAACAGCAGCAGCAGTCTGGTACACCATTTGGTCAGCAAAACGGTCCACAGGGTGGAATCTTTTTCGGAGCGTCGCAAAGCTTAGCACCAAACACGTCATCCAACAGCCATTCAACCAATCAGGGTGCGTCATTTGGCGGATTTGGAAGTGTTAGCAATACTGGCGCCAACATTTCCGCGCATTCGTCTCCTGAGTTTAACTTCTCCCCCGCAGCGACCGTAAACAACCCTTTCAGCAAGGCGAATGCCCCCGTAATTAACCCAAGGTCCTATTCAGGTACATGGGCCAGTGTGGGCGGTAATTCTCAAGGCTTCAAAGGCTCTATCTTCAACATCCCTGCTGCAAGAGACTCTGTTCCTCAGTTCGCACCACAACCATCTGAGCCATTAGGCAGCCTCTTCGGTCAAGCCAGTCAAAGCATACAGTCTCAATCAACAAGCGACACCTCTCAGCGGCCACAAACGAACACCGACGTGTTTGGACAGTCAAGTGGTCAGCAAAGTCGGCAGAGTCAACCCACGACTAACGTCTTCGGGCAAAGCTCAGGGTCTACATTCCAATCGCCGCAGTCTAGCAACCTTTTCGGGCAAGGCGATGATAAGATGCAAACTTCTCCTGATAACACGCCGCACAAAGTTGATGTACCTAAGCCGGGACCTTTCTCTTTCCTTTCCCAACAACCGAAGATCCCTGCCACAGACGTCAATACGCCATCGAGTGAGGGCAATTTGTTTGCAAGAATATCTCAACCTCCGTCGACACCAGCGCCAGCTTTTACGGGCACTGAGGTGTCAACCGGTAACAACAACCTGTTCTCCAGAATTTCGCAACCTGCATCTGCAGCGCAGCAATCTGGTTCCTCCAGTAGTCTTTTTCCCGGTTTGTCGATGTCTCCTACGACGAGTTCGCCTCTCGCACCCAACGAACTCTCGAAATCTACAGCAAGTGGTGTCTTCTCTGGAGTTTCGAACCCGTCGAATCCTGCGATTTCTGCTCCAGCGGAACAACTACCACAAGCCAATGGCTTGCTTTTCAAGCCTCCCCGGCCAATAGCAACGCCTGGATCGTCTATGTCAGCCCAGGGCACTGCAGCTCCCATCAATCCGTTCGCTAATATTAAAATGCCACCCATGTCACAAGCTGCGTCCCGGACGCCTGGAGCAAAGCTAGCGCAGTCAGACAGTACTACCGGCTTCCAGATCAAAGGATTCGCCTCACTCCCATCACCAGCTACAAGCTTTCAGGAGCCAAGCGCACCATTCACACCCCCGAGTGCTGCTCAACCTCCCAGAAACTATGACACGATCATGGGAATGCCCCCACCAGGACCTGCTCACTTCACAGAAGTTCAGCAGCAACAGTACGTGACTGGTTATCGCATTCGCTCCCTTAATCAGGGTTTCCAGAAGCACGTTGTGAGCATGACTGGTTTGAAGGACATAGACATTGCCGTTCGTTTCTACACAGAGAAACGTGAGGAAATAAATGGTGCAGGAGGTCTGCCTAGAGAAGGACTTACCGGCAGTAAGAGAAAGTCAAGTGGTGACGAGACAGTCGGCGAGGCCAGTCACTTAAACAAAAAGACCAAGTCCGATTTTCCTACGTCCAACCAGTCGACAACCACAGCGGCACACACCCCAGCTCAGAAAGAAAAGTTGACGAACGGGGTCAATGGAGCAGCCTCAGTCTCACAAGATCGTTCTGGTTTCAGTACCGAGCCAAGCACAAGTTCTAAGAGAAAAGCCGACGAAGACATCGTGAGGGATGACGCCAATGTCAATATGGGTGGAAGTAAGAAAGCTCGCAGTGAAGCGGAAGTGTCTTATCCATCGCTGCTCGCCACCACGCCAGCGAAGGAGGGGTCTCAAACATCGAACATTTTTAAGAATATCCTGAACAAGGCAGATAGAGGAAAATCTGCTGCCACACCAAAGCCGCTAACGAACGGCACTTCTGGCAATAGTTTCCTCGCTCCGGGACCATCCGATGCGCCGGCTTTGACCAATGCCCCAGCGAGCCTATTCACCGCTAAACCCGCTGCGACGTCAATGACGAGTTCTTTTCCTTTCCAATCGGAAAACATCCCTTCCAAGCAGCCAGAAGCACCCAAGAGCCCATTCACCTTCAAGCCAGCGACTACATCGACAGCTGCTGCAGAAGCACCCAAGAGCCCCTTCACCTTCAAGCCAGTAACTACATCGACAGTTGCTGCAGAAGCACCCAAGAGCCCATTCACCTTCAAGCCAGCTACTACCAGCTCGAGGTCCGCACTAGCTCCAAACTGTCCCTTCACGATTAAACCTGCAGCAGACAGTGACGTTTCTACTGGTGCCGTCAAACCTCCGACAGTCAAGCCCCCGATGTTTGGTTCGGGGAGTTCGGTCAATTTCATGGCTCAATTTGGACAGTCTGCCGCACAGAGTGAGCGGAAAGAGAAAGAGAAGCGCAAGGCAGATGATTTCGATTCCGACGAAGACGATGAAGTTGAGTGGGAGCGCAAGGACGCCGAAGAGCAACGTGCAAAAAAGCAGAAGATAGCCGAAGCAGCGAAGGGCATGACTGCCGTGTTCATCCCTGGTAAAGGGTTCGTTTTCTCAGAAGGCGAAAAGAGTAATGGAGCAGTCGTGGAGGATAAGCCAGCTACTGCGTCCGCACCAACTACCCAAACTAATGCATCAGAACCTGCTGTGAGCGCGGGGAGAGGCTTATTTGGGTCCGGAGCTTCGACGCCATCCACTGCGGGGGGAACCTCTGTCTTTGACAGCCCTAACCTTGCAGGACAGCAAAAGTCTCTTAGCAGCACCAACATCTTCGGACACCTATCCGATGCTGACTCTGGAGTTGATGGAAGCAAGACTGAGGATGCTGATGACGAAGACACGGGATCGGAAGGGGACGATGAAGGAAAAGACGCTAATATCGATGACGGCAAAAACTCAACTCAGGAACCTCCTCCTACAGATACATTGGACCAGCGTTCCGAATCGGATGAGGCCGAAGACATACAGAGCATACTACGGAAGAGTCGTTCGGCAGAAGGCGCTGCTAAGGGGAAAATGCAGGCCGAGGAATTGTCTCTCCAGAGGACAGCTCCCGGAAAGAGCCTTTTCGATCGTATCTCGAAGGACGGAAATGGAAACAACATAAGGCAGCTTCCATCGACTGAGGAGAAGAAGCCAGACGGCCCATTCAATGCCTCGCCGTCTGCAAGTACAATCACATTCTTTCGTAAAACAAGTCCATCAACTAGCTCTTTTGGACAACCTTCATCATCTACACCAGGTACTAGCATCTTCGGTTCGTCTGTCAGTCCAGCAGGCGATCACACTTGGAAGCAAAACAGTCCGATTAAATTTGGAGGCCCAACTGCAGCACCGACCTTGACTTTGACCACCGCAACACCATCGAAAGGCACATCTGGCGAAGATCAAGGCACGCCGCCATCGCCGTTCGCTGGCCTGTTTGGCTCGCCCAAATCTACAATTGAGTCTCCAGCCAAACTCTCTTCGAACATGATTGGAACTCCTACTAAGTCGGCTGATGTTGGCTTTGGCTTTGGCGGACCTCCGAAGATTGTTGCCAGCTCGCTCCTGGCGCCTTCGGCTCCAACTTCAGGTGTTACGTCCCGTGCCACGTCCCCAGGTATGACGACAGACACTGGCGGGGAAAGCGCGAATGAATCCACCGCTGAAGGAGCAGAGACCGAGAATCCAGAAAACGCACAGCAGCTCAATCTGACCGTCGGAGGGCCGGGCGAAGAGGATGAAGATGTTTTGATTGAGGTTCGGGCAAAGGCCATGATGTGGGTTGCTGAGATGAAAGACGACGATGCAAAGCCGGGCTGGGAGAACAAAGGGCTTGGCCCTCTTCGTGTTTTGAAGCACCGTCATAGCGGGAAGGCTCGCATTATCATGAGGCTAGAGCCAAGTGGTCGACTCGTCTTGAATGCCGCTCTGTTGAGCGGTGTTGATTATCAGCATCAAGCTCCGTCGGCTGTTAAGATGGCTGTCGCTTCAGAAGATGGCAAGCTAAACACTTGGGTGGTCAAGGTTAAAAAGGATGAAGACGCCATCAAATTGGCGAATACAATGGAGGAAAACAAATCCAGATAGGGACTTGCGAAGTGAGGAGATCTGGGTAGTTTATGGCTTGCGGGCTTGTTTCATGCGTTTCTCTGGGATTTCACAGCATTGCCGCAGCGAAGTGGCTTCGCGTTACATACCCTGTTATTGAGCTTTTCCGTGTGTCTAATCCATTTGGCTCGGTCCAAGCATTTTCGATGTTAGGCGCTGATGGACCCGGTTATGTGTAAGCCAAAGAGTGGAAGCTTGTCCAGCTTCGGATTGTCTTACTAGGTCTTTGCTTTGTTATTCAGCGATGCATACAGACGTCGGACCCGGCGTTGGCTACTGTTTTCTGTTTCATTGCGGTTCTTTCACTGGCACCCTAACCTCTCTTGTATCCGACTCCACTCAAGGCTGGATCCCTTTCGATACCGTTCATCGTCCGTTTTGGGGCTGGACAGTCTCTTTGAGACTGACCCACCAAAATAGGGATGAATCCTCGCAAGGTTGACCGCTTTAGTGGAGATCAGCTCCTCGATCAATTGAACTTCCTACTTTGGGGCTGGATAATGTCTTCGGACGTTGACCCACCATCGCGGGTTGGATCATGCGTTAAGGAACTGGTTGCTCGGGTCTGTCAAGGATTGTGGCTGGCTGCTTCTGCCTGCCTTGACTGATCGAGTAAGTCTTCTTGCACCGTTTCGTACCTTCGTACATAGCCAGCCAGCCATTCGCTTGTTACAATATATTTAACTTCTCATGCAGCCTTCTTGAATGAGTCTGAACGTAAAATGATATTCATTGGATCAGTGAAATCTGCAATTGCCCGTAGCAATCTTGCCCACCGCCAGTAAGTACTAGAGTCTCTTTGTAGAGTAGGTATGTGCAAATCACTTTCGCATATAACTCAGCTTGGCCCAGGGAGGAATACTCAACAGCACGTGACAGCTTTGTCATAAAGCACTTGCAGGTCACCACAAGCCAACATCAATACAATTCAAATTTGATGATGGAGAAGCTACCAGCTGAACTCCTCTTTCACATTGCATATTGTAAGCCGGTTTCTCTCCGCCTATCTCGCGTTACTAATGACTCTCTAGGTCTCGATCCACTTGACATAGTCAGACTACAGGTCGTTTCACAACGTCTCTACAAGATCACACGCGATAATCAGCTGTGGAGATCACTTTGCTTCGATAATTCGCAAACAGAAGCCACCCGTCAGCGACACGAGTTCTTATCTGGAGCTCCCATACCAATACAAGAACCCCAGGCGTCCACTCTACAGAGAGCTGCGAGTAACCTGACACGGAGTAATGGAGGCTCTGGCGGAGACCATGGTGAGCACCCCGTTCCAACGTCAGGCGAACATACACGAAATACTGTCTCGAATGAAAAGATGAGAGCGCTGGCCAACTGGGATCCTTCGTATCCGGCCGAGAAGGTGGATTGGTACAGCGAGTACATCGCCAGACACGCACCAGTATCGATGAGTTGGCTACAACAACCGACCTTTGGGAGAGGCGAACACGGGGAGAAACAAGAGGTACGGGGTATGGCATTGTTTGAAACCGACAATGAGGGAAACGCTCGCAAAGTGGTCGCGCCGCTGGACGATGGTAGTGTGTGCTTATGGGACATTAGCACACCGAAGACTACTTCGGACAATCGCCAAGGTAGAATTATTTCAAGGAGTAAGGGAGGGTTACTGTCAGTCAATGGCCCGAAAAGTCATAGCTGGCAGGATCCCGCGTACACAAAATCAAAATTGACGAGCACCGGAGTCGCCGAATGCGTCAGCGTAGATAGTTTCCGAGGGAAGGCATACTTTGCAGTGCAGAGCGGGTTGAATGAGGTGGACCTTGAAACGCTGCAGATCGTATCCCACGAGAGATATCCCTTCTCTATCTCGGCATTATCAGAAGTAAAGTACTCTTTGCCTCTGACTGTTGGGACCACTCTGAGCTTGCATCTCCATGATCCACGAATTGGACATAACGCAAAGTCCTCCAACCATTCATCTGAGCGGCTTGACCACGTCGCGACATTCCCTGCCTCCACAAGGGCTCGAAATGACTTTCACAGGCTGCTGAGTGGAGATTCTGTCTCAGAACCTGCGTCTCTATTTCAACCTGGCCCACTCTCGATTCTCCATCTTGGCTCGGTCAGCGAAAATTCTTGCGAACAGGGCGAGATCTTTGTAGCTGGCCGTTTCCCAAGTATACTGAATTATGACAGAAGATTCTTTCCCAGACTCCGAAGTACAATCCATTCTGGTGCACGGCTATGTAGTTTGGCATTTTTACCATACCCATTCACATCTCTGGAAATGGATCTGATGCGACAGAATCAGCTCTCAACCGAAGCGGTCGCTGAAGCAAAGGCCAGACCTGGGGCGACCCTGATAGGCTGTGGCGAATACAATGGGAAAGGGTCTTTGGAGATTTACGGTCTGCGTTCGGAACCCATGACAGACGGGAATTTACCTGCAGGCCGCACTCTGGACTCGACATTCAAGAACCGGGTAAGCGCATCACGGTCAAAGCTCCTCTCCGTGGCAACCCATGGCACAAGGATCGTCTTTTCTGACAGCGATGGCATGCTCAAATGGGTCGAACGAGACGGCTCGACGCTTGTACGCCGCTGGAACATCAATCAGTATCAACAGGAAGAAGTTCGCGGTCTTTTCACTACCTCCGTGCTTGAGACAGGAACAGGAGATGTCGCACGCAAGATCTTGACCACTGGTGGGAATAATCCTGAAAAGCAATTGAATCAAGATGACTTGCTTGTCTGGACTGGCGAACGTATTGGGCTGCTCAACTTTGCCAGCAAGCCAGCTTTCTCTGCCGGGGATTTCGAAGAGAGGGCTGAGTCCGTAGAAGAGGTGTCGAGGAGAAGAGAAGAAAGTATCTATGGCCAGACGATGCGTCGGGCATTAGAGAGGCAAGCAGACGAAGTGAGGTTCGTCAGAGGGCTGGGACTTAGCGCCAGAGGGTTTTGAGACCAAGGATTTATGAAGACGCTCAATCGATGTTTCAGGAGCATGTCTATAAGATGCTCGGCTCCATTGAGATTCGTTTGATGGTGTACATACGCTACATTAGCAGTCTCGGTGTCTACTGACGGACAGTGAGACATTTCAACGCCCGTGTCTCATCTCAGTCCTGCCTGAAGTCGAAACGAGGAATAATGCCCTTGTCAAAGACCTTCTCTTGTATTGACTAACTTTCAACACAAAGCTGGCTTCTAATTGATCGAGATGGACCGATCATGGCTGTTCCATATCTAAGGCTTGTGGTCTCGATGGAGACCGCGAGCCTGCAGTATATAGTGTCCTGGAGCACTCCAGGTATCTCCTTCTCACCAATTCACATCTATCCCTGTTTGTTATCTACTTCCAGCTCCCATTGTTGCCATTCGTATTCAATATCGTTGTCGTATCTTTACGCCTTTTGAGAAGCCGAAGTTCTATTCCCTTTTTCGCAACACCACCTTTGGCGACATAGCGCTGGCCGGTCCGTTCCTCAATTTAACAGGAGGCATTGAAACTCCTGAACGTCTGTCCTTGAAATCTCTAGTCGCTCAGAAACCATGGCAAACACCCACCACGGATTCGCCGAGAGCCGTCAAACTCGGTCTTGTCGTCACAACCTCGAAGACTGCAGTTACACATCAGAAGAAATACTCGCCTGCACACAGGCCCGTATGTTCCTCGAGCGCGAAGGGACCGTTCAGATGACTCCAGCACAAGCGCAGGCGCTTGGGAGATGGTTCAACATGCAAGACAAACATGGTTGGTTTCTTCCCAGAGAAGAGGAAAAGGAACGTATACGAGAGTACTTCAGAACCTTTGACGACTTTTTCTTCTTTGGCTTGCTGCGCAGTCGAACGGTGCTTGGGTCGTACGAAGACCTAACTAACGAAATGGGCTACACAGATGTAACGTCGCGGCAATACTGCCGAATGGCCGACGTCATGCTGAACTTACGCCGTAACTGTTCCAATGAATCAGACGAGCGCCGCTTCGAGCGTGTCATAGGGACAGTATTACACGAACAACTCCATGCTTTCATTGATATTCTTTGTTGTGATTGTCCACATTGCGTGCCTGATCTCCGGGAGTCCATTGGCCGTTGGGGGCACAGACTTGACGGCCATGGCTGGCTATGGTCAACCCTAGCACTCAGAATTGAGCAGATCTGCGCCACGACTTTCCGTTTTGTCTTTGAGCTGGGCATCAGCGACAATATCACTCTTCAAGACTTCGATGTGCTGCTAAGGTTGCAGAGGTCTGATGTGCTAACACGAATCGTTAGATTCGGACATGGAGATCCACGAGAGCCCTATACTATCCTTGAGGAAGATATCGAAATGGTTCGAGGGGAGTTATATCGGCGTGCGAGGAGAGAGTAGATGATGCAGCGAATTAGTTGGTAACCTGCCTCTGCCTTTGGACGATTTATGAGACGCTGCCTCGCGGAGTATATGGATTCGAACCGAGACTCGAGTCGCAAGGACGCGATAGACGATTCGACATCCTGCGATTACACCACAACGCAAGTTTCAGGGAAAAGGGTCGCCGAATCTGGCGGTTTTCGACGTCGTTTTAAGCGGCCTTTTTCCCAGCATGCCAAGCGCCACCCCTGCTCAGCACCAGCCTTGGCAGGCACAACTAACTCTTCAGGGGCTCCAAGCTTGGGAAAGCTTTCAGCCACACCCATGTTGGTGAACCATTTTGCATGTGGCAGCACGAAGTGCCCTACTGGTCAGTTTTACACTAAGCGGCAGTGAGGAACAATGGGACGCCGGGAAAGTCCTAGTTCCTAGTCAGAAGCTTGATTATCGCGGCAGTTATTGGTGGTCAACAATGCCAAGATCGGGCTGAAGTATCATCTCACAAGATATTGTATTTGAACACATCCTAGACCAGACACGCCCACACGGTGAATCAATTGGATGAAGTCGTCGATGGTACGATAGGAGAGAAAAGTGACGCCACGACCATTTGTGCCGTGCCGTGCCTCGTAAAGTGAACTAGCTCGATTTTTGGTTGCTTTGGATTGCGCCACATTCTCGTGGAAACCATGTGCGCCCAATCCTATGCTCCAAATGCCATGCTCCAAATGCCATGCTGCCAATGCGGTGCTGCCAATTATATGCCCTCCAAGCTATGTTCCGAAATTTCGTCTAAAAGAGAGTTCAGTACTCGCAGTACGAAGGCTATAAACAAAATTCTCCGCCACCCCACAGCTTGATGCTAGCTATTACAAGAGCAACAACAACGCCAACAATTGAGATCCTTTTGGAAAATCAGAAAGCTCAGAGCTTGTATTAGACACTGAGGCATCTGCTATATATGTTTTAATCATTTATAGCAATTTGAGCCCTTCTCAGCCCAAGTAGCAAGAAAGTTGTGGGGTGGCGGAGAATTTTGTTTATAGTCTTCGTACTCGCGTTACTCGCGTTACTCGCGTCTGTCTTATTTGCCGAAAAAGGCTGAACGTGCTTCAGGTGCGCCTCAATAGCTCAAAGGCCTCCTCTCCCGTGTCATCGACAGGTGACATGCCCGATGATCGCCCTGCACGCCACCACTGGTTCTCCTGGTGCATATTGCCGTAAGAGCTGTACGCGACTTCCGCTTCAAGATTCTGCACAGGTTTGCTGCTGAAGCCCACGTACTCCACCCCGTCATCGTGCGAGGGATTGATCACACCGTACATGATCGGCAGTAAAGCCGCATCAGTGTCATCTGGTGCATGATGGCACGCCGCGCTGAGAGCCAAACTATTCGTCCGAGCCAGTGGCATTCCTCTCTTAAGCTTCCTGCAACCAAGGAGAACAAGGACTAATTGTAGAACAACGATGGTGGGAGCCAAGTAGACGACCCATCCTCCGTTCATGCTCAAACCAGTGAAGCTGCGCTCTTGATCCAGTACACCATAGTGGTTATAGATATCGATTCCCGTTAGGTACACGGTGTCTGATATGAACCAGTGCACCGCCGTCCAGAAGACAAGTAGCGGCACCGCATACTTCAATGGCAAAGACAGGAAGTAAGTCGAACGCTGTTGACCTTTTCGCTGTGTGACGCGGAGTGGTTTCCGCCTCGTGGCAAACTGGTGGTATTCGTGTACAAGCAGCATGCTGGTCAACAAGTCGTTGCAACATATATATATACCTGTAAGGATAAGCTGCGGGAGATTGGCTAGGATCGCGACAGCGGTGAAGGAGTGGCCGAAGACGATGAGTGGTGGGTTTTCGAGGAACGGGCCGCCTCCCCCAGTGTAGACCAGATCTGAGCTGCTCTGAGCTTGCGTACCAGCGACGTAGGCATACCCAATGTTCCAATAAAGGGCCAACCCCAGTAACGCTAATGGCAGTAATAGACTATAGTATTGTTAGAATCCAGCATGGAGGTGAATGCGTGCTCTTGAGCAATGGCTACGTACCTCAATGTTCCAAGATACCAGCGAAAGGGTTCGGGTGCTTTGAACCATCGATACGGCCTCTTTCGGACCGTGCGATTCGAACCACTCGTGGTTGTCGAGAAACCGGCTTTAGAAATCTCCAGGGCGGAGAGAGGCCCCAAACCTGCCGTGGTTGGATCTGGATGGGTCAAGAACGACGATAGGGCGTCTCCTGTTGTAGCCAAAGGTATGAATTCTTTCTTGAAATAGCCATAAAGTAAGGAACCGGCTTTCAAGGCATTGGCAATGATCACGACGACCAAGAATACGATGCTGATGCCCACGATGCAATCCTCGGATGCTACTTCGACTAAGCAGTACTCAGGTGTCATTCCAACCATGCTGTCGGCATAGCTACCGCAAGTGCCATCTGTCAAGGTATCGGTGCAGTAGGTTAACCAGCATGTGGTATTCGTCTCGTACGTGCAGTTGTTGACGGGCACTTCGGGTGGTCTAGCTTCAAAGCCGTAGAAGTTATCCTGAAACGACCCCGGACCCGACGATTCAAGCCACCAACCTTCCATCCTTGGCTTGCCTGGGCTCGAGACATTGTACCCAATAATAGTCCAGACACTGTTGTCCGGGTTGTAGAGCCCATCGGTCAGAATGAGCAAGTTCCTGTAGATTGACTGGTATTTCGGGTTGAGTATGTCAACACACTGTGTGGGTTCCAATTGGAGGAGATTATTCGCTACCGCTTCGTTCTGCAAGTGTTGGACCAACGAAGTTAAATTCTGTTCTTGCCCCAGCTGATAGACTGGAAGAGGTCTAGTGTGATTCCAAGGTCCACCACTCAGGAAGTCTTTGTTGACGTTGACTGCGACCGAATCGTATCCAGCTTGAGATGTGATAATGACGGAGTTGTAACTATCATGATCATTCATGAGAAGTGGAAAGGACTTGTGAAAGGGATTGCTCGTACATGAGATGTAGTGGCAACGAGCTCACCGCAAGCAGGATACTAACCCACATCCGCCAACCTCTGACAGCTTTGAAGTTTCGCAAGCTTCGAATACCAATGTCGACCCAGCTCCTATGTGCGTGCGCCTTATTGACATCACGGCGGGTTGGTGAGCTGAGATATTGTACGCATTTGTTGCTGGAGACAAGAATAAGAGAGCTCAATATATTGATCACAAGATGAGCAGTAACGCCAATGGTTCGTGATTTGAGCAAGGTGCCCCTGTATACAATGGCGATTCCATCAATGATCTCAGATGTTGCGCATGCCCATATCAATATAATGACATTGAATACGAAGACGAAAGTCGCAATCCCACAACCGATGGAAGAAGTTGCTCTCCAGGTTGAGATTGAATCACCGAACCACCGTTTGGCACTCTTGAACGAATTTTGCTCTTCAGTCGGAGCAGTCTCGGTAAACGAAGGCGGAAGGTTCTTCGAAAGCTCATCACGATTCGCTATAATTTGATAAGCCATTGAAGTCCTCTGTGGAGGCAGACGATGCGGTCGAAAGTTGAAGACCATCGCGTAGGATGATGTATTACGCCCGGAGGCACTAGAAGAGGGCTGTGTTACATGCCAGTCCCTATCGTCAGGTCCTGATCGCCTAACAGCCCATACTTTGTGCCTATACGGCCATTATTTTATGCTTACTCCGCGCTTACTGTTGCAGAGACTCCGTGTACTTCAGGACGGTCCAGTCAAAGACTTGATGTTCACGGCAATGCAGAATCTCGAGGATTGGTTGGAACAATCGAGTAGTCGGAAGCACCAGACGTTGTAGTTGGTTTTGTCCCTCTGTACTCGGTATTGCTGGAGCAATTGGGTGCTTCGTCGCTACCCAATAATGCCAAGGACTGCAGCTGTACAATTGGGATGAACAGTCGCTAATTGTGCAGGTTAAATGGCATTGAAATAAGGCGTCCAGCACTCTACCCCCCATACATTCAAAGACTGCGCGTCACTAACGACTATTCATGATTTACTCGATGTCTGATTGGTCTCTTAAGAGAGCGACTTATGTCAAGCCTGCCAAGGATTTAGGGCGCAGCCAGGTCAGCTGGGTTGCAGCGCAGCTGGAGTGAGGAAAGATGGAAAGGAAGGAAGCAGAGGCAGAGCATCAAACGGGGGACATGGGGGTTCTTATAGCGGTGGGCAAAAGCGGCCAGGGCGTCAAGCGCCGCGCCATCCCCGAATGGGCAGGCCACCTAAACCGGAGGCGGATTTCGACTTTACATATATAAGGACTCTTCATAGCGCCGCCAGCGACGATGCTTCACCGGTGGCAGCTACTACACTCTCGCAGATTACAAGGTTATGCCTCTAATTTAACTCGGCCACAACATCATATTCTCGAGTTAATGGTGAAGAAACTGGGGGCACTTGGCATTGTGTACACTATCATTAAAGACGTAGTAATATAAGGTCATGACCAAAATTGTATCCTAGGTCACTTGAACGGGCAGGACCACAGGCGTTCGATTTCAAGGCCTCGAGGCTTATCCATGTCTCACACTGGCAGGTGAGTGTCTGTAATGATTGACCCGTAGCAGGTCTTGGACCTTAACGAAACCCCTTTCTCAGCCATACATCATCAAGAATCCATCTGGGTGAGAATAATGAAGAGGGAGCTTAAGACTATGTGGTATAGAGATAGGGAGAATCAAGAACGCATTCGAGGAGACTTGTCATTCTGCTCCCTTTTCAGAGTCACAGATCTGGTGCCTTAAGTTCAAGGCAATAAAAGGCTTTGATTAGTCATCAAGGTAACGAGATTCCATTCAGCCACCGTAAGTTAACGTAGGTTCCATGTCAAGGATGCCATCCGCAATACGGGAACCAGAGATACTCAGAGCATTCGGAATCATGTTCCCAGTAGTAGTCCTTGTTACGTGCGTCGTCTTTAGATGGGCATACACAGCATCTCGAGGCCTCAATTGTCGCCTGCGAGACTTCTCAACTTGGGTTGCGCTGCCTTCACCTCTGATTATCGTCCCTACGTTGAATACCGTTTTCACACTGCTTCAAGGGTTCAGAGATTGATATGAATATCACCGTACGCACGAGCTCCCGTCGTGTCTAAGACAACGGCACCCGCACAAACAGTCAAGACCATGTCTTGCGCTCGAGATGTCCTCAGGGAGCTGACAACCTGATACTGCTCGATGCCTTTGTAGAGAACCTATTCTTCCCTACACCGCATGGTGCATCAGAATCGATCTGGGAGTGGTCCGTGCTCCAGATCAGAGTCTTCCATGTTACATCTTGAGACGTCTATGCTTGTCTTTGCGCTCAGCAACTGCCATGCTCTGCACTCTAACGTACCGAGTTCTTTCAATGGCATTGTTGACAATACTTTCTTTTTCATTCTGCCATGTTTCTCCATTGTTTCGAGGGCATTAGAGGAGAATGTGCAAGACGATGGCGTCCAGGCAGTTGGAAATCGTATCTGGACAGTTGTATAAGAGCCCTCGGATTCCCTCTACCAGAGCATCGTTTTCCAGAATCCAACAGCTATTCTCTTGTCTTCTTCCTATCTGCTACTTCCTGCGCATTCAAGCCCTCGAACCCGTTCATTTCTCTCCCTCCTCCATCGCAGTCTCGCTGGTCGAGTCTTTCTTATTTCGAATACCGTTCGAAAGCCCGTATACAGCAACTCGGAATCTCAAGTCAGCTCCCAGTCTTTCCTGCATTACTGTCTTTCTCGCTCCCGTAGCATCTTCCAGCTATGGTCAACCTGTGGTCCAACGCCGATTCGAAGTGCCCTAAATACCACCTCCAAGTTCAACAGATTTGCACCCGATCAATGCAAAGACCTAACAACCGACTCATACCTAATCGCCACAAAGCAGAAGAGTTGGTCGACGACGCGGTATATTTCTTTACTTGTGAGCTTTCACTGGCTGAACCGCAATTGAGAGCCAGGAGCTTAATCCACCGCCTCAATGCCAACATTGGCTATGAATACGAATACCGATGGCCGAGTTTGTCAACTTTATACACGTACTCAAACGCATTCGACGACTTGTTCTTCTTTGGTGCTATGAAAGCATATGTCAGGATAGAACTTACTGAAGATGTCAAGCTTCAAAGCGCATGGGCCACAACTGAGTACGATCCGATCAAAGGCCCGCCTAACGTTCTGATTCGGATCTGTGATCGCAGGGACCTATATCAGGATTGCAATCATCGAAAGAACGAAGTTATCGGTGCCTTGTTGCATGAGCTCGCTCACGGCTTCTTCTTTACTTACCGATGCAAGGGCGCTAGATGTAGTACTGGTATGGCTCTGCTCTGGACAGAAGGCCTTAGTGGGCATGGACCGAGCTGGGAACGACTCGTCAAAGCTATTGGGAAGACGATGCAACGATACCATCCGGAGCTGCAAGGCTTTCGTCAAGCTCTTCAGGACGATATCAACAATTCCGTGTGGTTGGAACCTGGGACGTGTGAAGTGTCTGGAATGGCTTTTGAAGCGTGAAAAGGCCATTAAGAATACCCTCCTTCTGATGCTTTGTCTTTGGTGTGTAGTATATTATTTCTCGGCTTAACCGTGATGTTCTTTGGCAACAAATATCCAATAAATCATGTTTATCTTTAGCCGTTCGCAAAAGACATTCTGCGCCCAACACGACGGTCCAATTGCTGTTTTCCTAGACTACCTAAAACTATTCGGCGATCGAAGTGCCAAGTCAAGTTGTACCACAACGTCTAACCCTTAGCCCCGGTCGAAGACACACATTTCCACATCAACCGCTTCACAAAGAAACCATAACCCCTCGATCAACTATCTTAAAACAACACCGGATTTCCGTGCAACCTCGACTCTCGCTATCGGTAACGTGTGTTAGACGGCACATCCCCTCTTACCAACAACACCGAGTACGCACATGTCCCTTCACCCCCTTCCAAGCATCGAAACCCGAACCAAACCTACCCTCTCCTCGGAGAAACTAACAGACAGAACGCGCACGCCAAAGACAGCGCAACCCCCCAATCCACGACCCTCCCTCATCCTCCCATCCTCCGCACGCCTCCTCCGGACAGGTCTATCCAGACCGAGTATGTCAACCCTACCGATCAACACATCAAACTCCACAGATACGTGGGAATCGCTCTGGGGCCCAGCCGGGCCCGATCCACCCTAACCTCGGAAAACTAAGCATCAGACATCGCTATCGATCTCCCGGTCGTCGTTGTTTTTTTTTCCTTTTCTTTTCTTTCGTTTCTTTGTGGCCTTACATAAGGTTTATATCTGTGATCGAGATGGAGTTTGGGCCATGGGGGGGAGGGGGGGCGGGGGGGCGGGGGGGGGGGTGATTTCTTTTACCACCAACACAT
>JAABUP010002082.1_pt1 | contig 40203 bp, 36 predicted proteins | sample 5559201 | NCBI WGS metagenome assembly JAABUP01 (sample SAMN10711887, study PRJNA513373) | rock metagenome | isolation source: Antarctica rocks | place: Antarctica | reverse complement strand
GCGTGTATGGGTGGTGTTTTGGCATGAAATTGACTCGAAAAACGTGGCGTAATCGAGTCTTCGTTGACGAAGGATTTCGTGCATGGTAGGGCGGACGGTGATATGCATGCCTGTAGGGCTTTCGGGGGTCTTAAAGACTATATCAGCCTCCATATTGCCTATACTTAGCTTCTTCCGGCCTAAATTTAGGCTTGCTCCTTCTCTTGCTAAAGTATCAGTCCCTATAAGGACTCCGGCCCGCAGGTTATCCACTATGTAGGCTGTGGTAATTAGCCTTAGGGGCGACGACGAGGTGGTGCTAAATATGTAGACTGGCATTTCCACCAATTGATCCAATACCTGCTCTTCGGAAAAGCCTTTCGCTGTATTTGGGGGGGTGCGTCTTATTTTAGCCTCGTCGACTAAGAATCGATCCAAACATTGTTGTACTCCCGGTGTCAAGGCAAATGATGTCAGGGTTATTACCGGGCCGAAACAAGGCTGCTTTGACGGCAGTGTACCCATGTGGGGGTGGTCGAGGGACGACGACGACATTCTGGATAGCGTGCTTGATGTAATTGGCGTGACGGCTGGCGTTTTGGGTGGTACTGCTGTGGGTATCGACTCCGTGCCAGTCCAGGGTGTGGGTTTGAAGGTTTTTGCTGTTTCCGAGGGTCATTCCGCATGGGGTGCACGAAAACGGTGGGTTTCCGTGTCGAGTAGGCTGCGCGGAGTCGTTGAAGAAGACGTCGGCGTGGTGTGGTGGAGGTTCGTTTTTGACTTTGTTATCAGGCGATGCATCGTCGTTTGGAGGTGCACTGTCGTTTGGCCCATATGCCTCATTCAATTCGACAAAGTAGGCTGAATGAGGTAAGGCTTTGTTGCGGTGAGTCCATTGAGGTTTGTTATTTGACGGATATTCGATGCGACGGGGCTGTCGGTCGTTACCACTGGAATTGTGTGGCGACGTGCGACTCGGTGGTTGCGTTTCGTAGCCTCGATTCGGAACGTTTTCGGATGCGTTATACCGGTTGATTCGGGGTGTTCGGGACGACGAGGAGGCTGTTCACTGTATGGCTGGCTTGCGGAGGTGTCAAATCGACGATAGGGTTGCTGTCCTCCGTATCAATGTGGAGGCTGATGGCTGAACAGGCGTTTTCACATATCCTTGCGTTCCTTCAGCTGTTCAATAAAGCTAGCTACTGTCGTCGTTTCGGGCTTGGGCCGTGGAACGTCACGTTGGAGTTCAGGGTCAAGCTTGTTTCATGCAAGCGACAGCTGATTCGATGTGGGGAGGCCGGCATTTCTTCTGTTTCGAACTATAGCCTGAACGTAAGCCGTAAGGCTAATGCGGTCATTTTGTAAGTTGTCAAGGGTATATTGTAGGGCAAGTAAAGAATCTAGGGCAGCTTGCTCCGATTGTTTAAAACGGGCCGTCAGGGTTTCGATCCAATTATCCAGGCTGAGGCCTCCGTGTAAGTTGTCTCGCTGTAGGTCCGAAAGCTCAGTGACTTATCACTGCTGAGCGTTCCCACGAAGGCAAATTTGCAGGCTATTTCGAATAAGATAAGGGCCCTTAACCATAGCTATGAATTTAGCCTGTTCAAGGAAGAGGCGTACGTCACGGTAGTAGACGTCTCTGCCCACATGCACTATGTCGCCTTTTCCATAGGCGTCGTCAATGTGCGGATCGAAATAGCCTATGTCTTCGGCTCGAAAGGCTGTCGTCACAACGGCTGACGGCGACGACGTCGTAACGGCGGGGGGCGGAGGGGGTCCTTGACGGTATCCATGCTCTTCTCCTTTCCAATCACCGACGCGTTTATCGTCCAATCCCTTCATATCATAGCCATTATTATACCCGTTATTTCCTTTCATATCCGGCTTGGAAGCAGGTCGTCTTGCAGGCGTTGGTGTAAAGGTTATCGGTAGGCGTGGATAATGTGGGCTAGTTGTAGTAGGCTTTTCGGCTTGACGGGGTTCAGGTGATTTCGGAGGGCTGGCAGATCGATGTGACTGTGACCTTGATTCAAAACGTCGAAGTAAGGTGTTTAGTGCATCCTGCATGCTGTCCATCTGTGCAGCCATTGCACAATTGATCTGGTGTGTGAAATCAATCTGTCGTTCTAGGCTATTGATTCAATCTGGTGGTGATGTGTCTGATAGAGTAGTTTTCGAAAGGGTTTTGATGATATTGATCATTGAGGGACGACTAGGACATTTGGCTTGACAGTTTGATGACTCTGGGGTTTCACCATCTGACGTTTCGGGGTCGTTCAGTGTGTTCATATCGGAAGGTTTAGCCATGGCTTTTGTACTGGTATAAAGGTAGGGGGTAAGGGTAATAAGGTAAAAGTAGCAGATTTAGCTCGATAGAAAACCACGGCCCAGGTAGAAGTAGGGTAGGGGGGTAAAGAGGTAGAGTAAGGTAGGGGGTAGAGTAAAGAGGGGACGAACGGCGAACACGCAAATCAATGCGTCGCTGTCGTTTCGAAGGCGGGGCGGGGATGGCGGCGAGGTTTCGAGGCGGGGTGGATGCGGAGCGTAAGCGGAAGGACGAGGAGGCTATTAGGTATGACGACCTAATAGTGGATGTTGTAGTTGGTGCTACCATATGTCGTGGTCATAGAGGCTAAATGGCTCATATGCATGATCTAATGGTAAAATTGTATGTAAGTGAATTGATGAGTGAATGTGGGGGCTAAAGTGACTACTTCGCTAAGGCATGGCCGGGTAAGCTTCTGTGCAGCTATGCGGTTAATAGACTATTTGGCTAGTAGGCGACGGCGGGTTAAGCTGAGGTTTGGCTATGACCCTAACAACTATGACACAAATTCATTCTGACATAGTTTATATGATTTCATTTCTTAGTCAGTTTGCTCACAACTCAAATATGAGCAATGAAATTTTCTGAAGCATGTTTTCTGAAACAATTGTGAAATCACTGACATCATTATTTAATACAGTAATAGGTCAAAAACACTGAGTCTCTGTCAATCAAAAAACTTGTGACAGAGAACTCTTCATTATGGTAGCCAAAATGAATGTGATGAAGAACAGTCACAAAGTCAAGCATGAGAGAGGTTTGCACATAGTGTAGGTCTCAAGAGAGCTCAACACTATAAAGAATTTGTCTGACAGATTCTTCAATGACCCAAACCATTCTACAATGTCATCGTCAGCCGCAACACATCCGAAATACAGCTTCCTTTCGTCAGTTCAGATGCAGGGTCCAGCTAGATCAGCTTGTCAAGAGATGCTTGAAAACTCTTCATTTGGTGCTGATGAGTTGTATTGGTCGCCATCAAGAGGATTATCAAAGAGAGCTGAGATGCAGAAGGCCGAAGAACAAGGTCAATGTGCAAGACTTCAAAACTTCCACCTGCATCTTTGATACTGAGTGCACTGTGTCGAGTTCGACAGTTCTGACCATTACCTTGATCTCAATTCCCTCATGAGGGCAAAGAAACATCTTGAGGATATCACGTCTCATTTACCATCAATGGGTGAGGTCAGGGTTCTTTCACAAAGACCAAATTCACAGCCTTGAACAACTCTAATGCTGAGGCTGTTGTTCACTCTCTGTCTAAATATGTTGAAAAGGTTGTTGATGAAGAAAGCTCAGGCATAAGGAGGAACCATTCAACAGCTACTGAAGAAGCCCGCAATGGCATTGACAAAAACACTTGAGGCGGCAATGATGTGCACATTTATGTGCTAACGAAGGCCTGATGCATATACAAGAACGAGTGCCCAGCAGTTATGTCTGTTCATAATGCTAGAGACAATCACCCAAAAAAAAGCACCGTTGTGGTAGTGAACAACAGTTGTTAGTTCCAACACAAGGGATGTTCAAGAGGGCAGAATAGTCTGTAACATTCATGATGTCAAGGACATGTTCTCAGCACTGAACTTCAACAATACTCAATTCATTGTCAGAGTAAGGGAAGCATGTGTTGAGGGCAGCGTAGCCAATTAAATCTAATGAGAATCTTATGTATGAGGACAGACCTCAGCAGTGAAAGCGTGTTGAGATCAAGAGGAGAGGAAGTGTTATCTCTTTCTTCTCAGCTGCGAAAAAAAGAGAGATGATGATTCAATCCTACAGTCATCTCAGACGCCTGCTGCTTCATCGCTTCATACTGTTCTATAACAAATCTGTAGTTCAGTCTCTTAAACCAATGTAGCCTTCTCTGAGCAGTGCAGAGAGATCTCTCTGAGAAGTGCTTCATTCTTCATCAAAAATAGTAAGATCAGACCATACAGTACCGCATTTTTAGTATCATTTTCTTGACTTCGAAACACCTGCAAATGCTGGCATGCAGCTGTTCTTTTGAGTATGGTATGACTGCACCATGCGATAATTATATTCTTTCTCTTCCTGCACAAGACCACAGCAAGGACAGAGATATGAGCCACAGCAGTTTATGACTGAAGGTTCAGTAGACCTGATCGTTGCATGAAGATCATTCAGATGATTTTCTTGAGTGTTCCAGAAGTGTTCACAGCATGTGATACTGAACCACTGAAGACCCTGAAACTAATATTAATAAACAATCTGAAAATATAGCAAAAGCATGACCACAAAGAAGAAGAGTCAGAAGACAGCTTGTGCTTACCTGAAGGTTCAACTTCCTGAATTGCAGGTCATAGCAAGAACATCTGTAGGTTCTGTCAACTACAGTAGAGGTAGATGAAAGAAATGAGCAGTTGTTTGAAAAGTAAGAGTGCCTTAAACAACGCATAACGGGTCTAGTGATAGAGCAATATCATAATTCTCAGATGAGGTACAAAGAGAGGAAACACGATCTCTTCTACACTATATATGTGCTTCAGAAGGTTTGGTATTGGCTTAGTATTGATTGATTCAAGTCATCCATGAATCAAAACTGATTTCTGATAGTAAGACGGTACTAATAACACCAAAACACCTTGGGTTAAAGGGTAGCATCAGGGCCCGTCAACTCTGCGTTTTCAACACCGCTTGTGGAGGATTAATCTATCTGAATACAGACCATTCTTCCACAGAAGTCTGCATTTTCCTTCCGCTGTTCTTTGTACTCAAGTATCAGGGTTGACAACAACAGCTTTGTAGAAGGTGCGCTCTCCATGTTCAATGCCTTTGAACTTTCTGTGGGGGTAGAGGTAACAAGTTGTTGCTTTGTAGTCACAACATCAAACCCTGAAAGATGCTCTTGAGGTTCAACAAGGTAGGCTAGCTTACACACCAGCTCTGTGACGAAAGTGCCAAAATGTCGGGCCTTATTCTGTTGTTTAGTGCTTCTTTCTTTCAGAACCCTACGGAGGTCACGTGGCTGCTCGCAGGGTTTGCTAGGGCAAACTAGGACAAAAGTTATTCCTGTGTTTGTTTTGAGGCTAGGAGGTAAGGTAGCTCCCGGATGGCTGAGTAAGAAAGATATCGGCTTAGCTTCTCTAAGCCGCCCAAGACCTCATAGCAATAGTCCTCAGACAATAAGGTAATAATAGAAGGGTAAGTGGGTCACCTATATAACAATATGAATGTGTCTGATGGTGATTCCAACAAGTTCAGGGACAACACTGCCGACTGCAGCTCAATTCTCCTGAGAAGCTATTGGTGTGGCGGATTGAGGCATCATTCAGAGCCATTGCAACCAGGGGCATTGTCAAGCTCCTGCAGAAGATGGGGACCACCACCTAACTTGATGAAATAGCTCTTGTCACCACTGTGAGGATTTAGCTTATCAATTGCTTCTTGGTCATGTTCTGGTCTACTGTCGCCACTGTTCTTCTCTGTCTTTCAATACGTTGTTGACCTTGAAGCCTTCATCATGTCTATCCCGATCATTCTGTGGTTCCAATTCATGACAAGTATACCACCCAATTTTCCAATCGACTGAGTGGCTTTCGCCAAGAGGGAGGGCAAGGTCAAGACCCAGTTGAGTGCAAGCGATGATGAGAAGAGCTACAACATCGTTATATTCAGCCTATTCAAAACTTAAAACCTACAGATCAGTTCTACAAAGCGTCTGTTGCCTTGCTTGTCACGCGTGCAACGTTGGACTCTATCCTTGAAGGCTTGATCAAGATTGCAATAGAGGGTGGCAGTGGTTCTGCATGACAGCAAATTGGATGAGATCTGGAGGTTGATACAGTTGACATACATGAGTCAGTTCAGATGAAGTGTCGAATGTGGATGGTGAAAAATGACAAACAACTTGGTGACAAGGCAATGCAGCGACGATCAAACAAACTTATAGTCACAGACCACCACTGTAGACCCTCACAAGACCACAAGAGTACTTTGTGTTCAACATCTCAAACAAATATCTATCGCTTCTACTTGATTCACGCCGCTTGAGGTTTGGCCTTGACTTTGTTTGTTTGTATGTTTATTTGCTGCAAAGTCCTCTTGATGGCAAATGATCTTAAGTCTACTAAAGTGTGAGAGGTTTGAGGAACCCTAGATGCCCCCGGGTGGGACTTTTTTGTCTGGTAATTGTTGTCCCATATACTACTTCATTAGTAGTGCAGTATGAAGGTCCCGGAACGCATGGGCTGTTGAAACAGCACTATATGCACTGACTCAAGGTGTGCTACTTTCATTCACATAAAAATTCTCTGTCCTGATGGGTGAGCAGGAATGAGTGAAGACCGGAGGCAGAGGACAGGCAGGATGGACTGAGTGATAGTTACAGCGCATGGTTCAGGCTGCCTTCTCACTTTATCATCACACTGTCAGGCCAATGTTAGATAAGAACTTCTTCTGCACATCGTCATCTGAATAATTGCAATTTCATGTTGAAGATGTCAAGAACAGACGTAGCCAAGGGGTATAAGAAAGCCTTGACTCTAGTATCTCGACGGATAAGAATGAGATTATGTTGAGATGAGCAGAGGTCTGGTATTGACAAAGATCATTCATACATGCTTTCATACTGGCTGAAGGGGTTGCTGCTCAAAGGCACGCAGAGGACCTCTTGCAAGTGTCAAAATGAACAGTATGTCACTTAGGCTTATGCCACGTGACAGATATGCAAAGTGCCCTATGTCTGACAGCAAGGAGACTTCATGTACTTGAATGTTGTGCAGAGAGCTTCCGCATATGTACAGCTCTTCCCTCTATCTCTTTTTGACAAGGTTCTCTGCGGCTGAGGCTGAACAGGTTGAAGGTGCTGTGGTCGTGGTGTCTGTGGTGGCGGCATGCAGTCTGCTTAGTTGAACTCGGTTAGATATATATTTGTCCCTTAGTGTCAATCCGGCAAAAGGGGTTTTTTTGATATGATTGACAGTTTCACACCAAGAACAGATATGGCTGAGATGGGACATTCAAGAGCTTACCCATCAATATCTTTAACCACCTCGTCAATCACTGCTCTTCAAAGCTCCTCAAACTGGGCTTCTTTTATACCTCGACGTCTCTTCTTCCTGATTTGATTCTTTATGTCGGCTTTGTCTCCCTCTAAATCCGGCCTCTCTTTGCCAGTTTCATCAACTGAATCATCATACACTCACGTGGCCATTCCCTTCTCTAGCTTATATGAAAGTGATGAGGGTATTGTACCCTCAACTTCAGAGAATGCTCTTTGAGCACTGAGTTCAGAAACCCAGTGTAAGCACACACACTCTGAGAATTAGTTTCGTAGTTCAGCTGTGAGATATTTGAGCAGCCCCTCAACAACACTTTCTTTTATTACACCTGTGTGTGCGGTCTTGTTAGCTAGACTGGTCCACTCTTCCACATGCTACAAGTAAGGCACAAGTGTTGTGAGATCCATTTATTCACAGAGACAATACTGGTACAAGAGTTGTACTTGATTGAATGGATGATGCAGTTTGAATTGAGAGGATTGACTTGATAGAAGGGGCTCAATGTCTCGGTAATCACTGAGTATGAGGTACAGCACAGATGGTTCGTTAAGAATGCAGACAATGAAGTGCGTCCATTGCCTCTGAAAGGTGGGGGATGGTTCATTCTTAAATGAAGTTGTGTTTTACCCTTTTGTAATATCCTCAGCATCGGTCTTACGCTTCATGTATCTGGTACAGTTTCTTGAGTAAGATGGTGTTCATACATGACATACTTGTAATCTGCCTTAAGTTGTAAATAAGTTCGACCTAACGATTTGAATCTTGCTTGTTGTCATCTCAATAAACTTCCTACTCCTATTCAGGGAGAGCGTCCGCTGCAATTCTGACTTGCTCTTCAAGGTTCCCGGATATGTAACGAGTCTGCAGTCAGAGTGAACCCAATGCTATGCACATACCCTTGTTCATTTGGAACTTGCTGTGGTCATCAACTATTTTCACGTGAACTCTTACTTCACCATCGCAAGATATCGTAGCGCAACAAGCACATATGACCGCACCCCCATGCGATGCTTCGCTCAGAAGTACCAACAATACATAGAGTAAGCTGCAGAAGTTGAGATACTGTAGAGTGTATTTATGCAACAACGCAAATGTACACTGCCCACAATGCTCACCATTTAGTGATCGGCAGATTTGCATCGTTGATAAGGGGAGTAGATGTGGTGAAATTTGAGATTGAACTGGGTGAAGGTCACCTTTTCATATAACTCTGACGACTGACACCTTCATTCGATTCTGCTGGCGACACCGTAATAATATTTGATGACAGTATTAATAATAGGAGTCCACGAGAGTGTTTACGGTACACATCTTACTTATGTGCCAGGCCCTTTACAGTAAATTTCGTTCTCCATAAGGTAATAATTCTGAACTGAGCACGGGTGGGGTTTTCAGATTGGCCGGTAACGGTGTAGAGGGAGATATAGCGGCGCTTATCATAAGGTACTGTATATCTTACTTACCAGGTAGTTAAGGTAAGGTACAGATACCTTAGTGGTATGTCTTCCGTACCAGCAAACTTTAAGTGAAGACTAGGTACCTTATTACACCCTGTGAAATTTCAATACCAGGTAAAGAATACTATGCTCTGCACGCGCATTATTATGACTTTGCTGCCCCACCCTCATTGCTGTGCTGCCATGGATCATTGTTATCCCCAGACGCTGCTGCTGCCATTGCTGCTTGCAAACCTCAGGTGGTCGGCATGAGGGTGAGGGCGAGGGCGAGGGGCGAGGTCGAGGGCGAGGGCAATTGTGAAACATTTTATTTTACGGGGTATCCTTACCCTCATCTAGCTGACGGATGGATGGCCGAGGTTTCCTTAAGGTAGCATGCCTACCTTACCTTACCTAGTCTTCCAACCCTCACTTACCCTACCTTACCTAAGGTAGGTAAACATTGCCTTCTTTCCCATGACCTTACTTACCTAAGGTTGACTAAAGTATTTTGTGACTGCAGGTACCTAAGGTACTTGTACCTTACCTTACCTTAGTACGCTTCGTAGGTCTCGTACTACCTTACTTAGGTAGGTATTAAGGTAATTTACCTGAAAAACTACGAGTACCTCACGGTTCCATCGCCACCTACCTGGTACCCCTATCGCACGGCTTAATCTTTGGTGTTCTGCAGGTCTCTTCAACGTAGCTTTACCACTTGCTGCAGGGCTCTTGTCGTGAGTGATGTTGACATAAGGGCGTCAACAGCCCTCTTGTTTGAGCGCCGAACATCATCACAATGGAGGAACTGAAAAGCATCCACTCCCCATTCCCTTCTGGACGGTTTGGTTGTCGCTGGTCATCCATTGTGGCCTGGTTTCTATATTGCGCTCTCCCATCATCGTATAGGCTACCAACTTGGATCAATCACAAAGGGTTAAAACAGGTGGTTCGAAAAATACGTCAGTCTGTCATGGTAGCACTGTGACACATCACTGTACTGATCATATCTGCACAGAATGACAAACGATACCAATGAACAACCGAAGAGTAGCCATGCATCAAGCACGCCGGTTACTGTGGTGAAATTAAAGGAGAAGGAGAAAGAGTATATACAACGGTCACAATGGCTCTATAATGACCGCCCACCGGACGATCCGGAAGTACAAACACCGTCACCACCACCACCGCCGCCGCCGCATTCGTCATGCCCCAGTCAGTCCACCTTAAACCAAGCACTGCCTACTCTACCTCAAACGAACATCGATGGCCTGAGCTATTGTTTTCTCTCAGATAATACCAAGTCCGCTCTCGACAACGCAGCTAGTAGTGAGGGCCTTAGGTTCCAGTTGGGTGTTCATGATTGTGGCCTCGACTCACAGGCGACACTAGATGATGTTAATGCTTGTCGCACTATGGCAGAACTGGCCATCTACTTCAACAACCCTCGTACCAAGAGTACTGAGGCGATGGAATGCTTTCAAGACTTTCTGGGTGCACTGCGTCGGGTCTTTGCGCCACCCACCAGTTAGCTAGTCAGGGGAGTTGTTAAGGCCACTAATTCGCCAATTGGCCTTTTGGCCATTTGATCATCCGGTGGTACGCCTTCGGGCTTTATTTCCTTCTATTTTATGCCTTCAGGCCATATTCACTCATTTTCTTTCGCTCTCAGGCCATTGCCTTGTCAGACATTCTCACTTCTAGCTGATAAGGCTTTGGGCCCAGCCTCTTTTCACCGGACGGGGGTAATGTCCCCAGATCATATAGTTTGGGCTCTATGCCAAATGATAATATCATTCTTTTACCCTGTAACATATCTGACCCCAGCATTTGATAGCACCAACAAGGTTCCTGATTCAAGACGAAAATCCATTCACCAGACTTTAGGGTTTTGCTCATAACCATCAGAACATCAGAGCAAAAGCTCACAACATGTCTACACTTAGAAGCTAGGCCACCCATCCTTCAGGGCAGTCAGACTTTTGCTGCATCAGACAAGAGTGAGGTCACATGATTAGAACTGTCACTCAACTCTGTATCACAGTACAGATCATATTCTCATGTTTATGTCTGTCAATCTGACTTTCAACAACTTCATTGTTGTGGCTGCCTCTTGACTACAAGCCTTCATCAATTCAAAACATAAGAATGCAACCCTTATTGATGAACTCATTCAATGAGTCATCAGTCATATAGTGAGCAATCACATGTGACAAGTGCTCACACATTGTTGCTTGATCTGCATCTGAACAGCATGTGATTGTCTGCAAAAGTGATCCTGATTGTTTCTTGTGTTGACATGAATTACATCTGATGACATATTCAGTGATTTGATTTCAAAGATCACTAATGTTGCATCTTCTCTTCACAAGATTCTCTGTACATTTGACTTCTAGATGTTTATCAGCTCAGCTGTCATGACACATCTTGATGAGTTCTTTATCTGTCAAGAAAGCTTACTTTATCTTAAATGTTGCTGCTAAGTCTTTGATGAGAGTTTCTTTCTCATCTTCACTCAGAATTTAAAACATAAATCATTTTCACTCTATCATGATCAGAACATCAACTTAAAGTTTCTGCATCATCATTCTCATTATCTCTTTTATTATGAATCTGAAATTCATAGTCAGCTAACTGTTTCACTCAGTGAATCTGTCACTGATTCAGTTACTTGATTGTCATTATGAAGTTTCTCAAATTCTTTTGATCTGTAGAAATCTGAATAGACTTTTTCATGTTCACAAGATAAGATCTTCAGTCTTGCAGTGCTTTCACTATTGCAAGTAGTTTCTTATTGTGAACTTTCTATCTTTTCTTAAATTCTGACAGCTTTCTAGATCAATATGATATGAGTCTTTATTGCTCATCTTCAATCTGATATAAACATGCATTAACTGCAAAATTAAAAGTGTCAATTTTCAGTATCTTCTTGCATGCTAAGTTAAGTATTTACAGATATGCTGTTTTACTAAAACTTCTCTTTAATGTGCAGAACACATTCTTCTGTTCTTTATCTCAATGTCATCTCTTGTTCTTATATGTCAAATACATAAGAGATCTGCAATATTTGTGTAATTAGATATGAACTTTCAATGATAATTCATTAAGTCTACAAGAACTTGTATTCTCTTAACTCTCTTTAACAGAGATCAGTTTCTGACTGTATCTGTTATCTTGAGATTCTTTTTGATTTATTTGTATTGAATGACATACTCAAGAAATTCAATTTTCTTATTCTCAAATCTGCTTTTTAACTTTTTCACATATAAAGCTCAACCATTGAGCTTCTTCAGAATCTTTCACACATGTTTATGATGCATGTTCAGGTCATCTGAATCTATCAGAGTATTGTTAAGATATATGATCACAAAATCATCAAGATATTCTCTTAATATGTCATTGATTAATCTCTGAAAGTGACTGAGACATTCTTAAGCTCAATTTGCTCAAATGACATAACTATGTACTGATAGTGTTTATATCTTGTTCAGAATGCTGTTTTTCATTCTTCACTCTTCTTTATGCATACACAGTAGTATGCTTTCTTTAGATCTAAACTCATAATCACTTAACTCTGTTTAATTGATCTTGCAACTCTTCTATCAGTGATAGAAAAGAACTGTCTTGATGAGTTATCTCAATGAGTTGTCTGTAATTCACACAAAGTCATTTGATATCATTCTACTTAAATATAAACAGTATCAGATATTCTGTCAATAAATTTGATGATCTGATGTATAGAGACATTTACCAAAATTGCTTGTCATCTATGAGTGATATCTTGTGATCTCAAAACTTATGCTCTGATAAGCTCTTCTTTGATTGCTCAGAAATCTCATATGCATTCTCTGTTACATACAGTTCTTTGTTGATTTAGTCAATTTTGAAGTTCTTTTTGTGTTAATCAGAGCATTTCTAGTATAGCATCATACTTGTCTGACTTGAGAACATCAAATGTTAACTTCTGTGACTTTTTCAGTATCATGATCTCAATATGAATCTCTTAGTGAACTCTTTTGATCTTCATTAGTCATATACACTTATGTTGACTTTGTTACTCTTCATAATATTAAGTCTAGTCTCTTAACTATCAGTTCTGAAATGTAATTGTCAGTTGCTTCTTAGTCTATCATTGCTCTCAGTTGTTCTCTTTCTGAAAATTCAACATCAACCCATATCTTAATAATCTTATGATCATCATCATGTTATTAAGACATTAAAAGCTTTTCTTTCTCTAGTCTCTGTGAGAAAGCTTTAGATTTTTAACTCTATCAAAGTTTGTGAGATTCTGCTCATTGTTTGTGATTTATTGAACCTTTTTCACAGTTTGTCAAACTTCTTCTGTGATTATCAAACTTTCTTCATAGTTTCGGCCAGTCTGTCAATTAGGGTATGCCACTCAGCATCAGGGATCTCAGTGGTTGCCTGTTGCTTCCCGTCCTTTTGCTGTTGGGATTTGGGCATGGTTGACGACATGACAGAGTTTTCACCTCTTCTCTGTGATGCCTCAGCGCCCTTCATGTGGTCCGCTGCCGGTATAATGGCAAGCGGGTAATTAGCAGTGAGATATGAATCTATTTCCAATCAGTTTTAGCTGTTTAAGCTGTGCGCTGGGTGTTTTGCTGCTATTGCGGCCTTCAACACTTTTATTATATAAGAGTATTGAGCTCTAGAAAGATTATTGAATATTATATTTTATATATTGTTGAAAGGTGAACATCAAAAGACCTTGATATAAGGTCTCATCTTCTTCTTTTAAGTGTGCACTAACTAAGCAGCATCATGTGACATGAAGAAACCCGAAGCCAAGGCTAGGGCTGAACTCCTAAAGGAAAGGCCCCATTTATTTCAACAGTTACTTTACAATATGAATTTGCTATGCCTCCTCCCTTGCCAGCTTTTAGCGTCTACTAACGTGTGTTAGAATCAATAATCATCTAGTCTACAGACCGTAGACTAGCCTATTGACCTGTAAACTAGTTCCGTCTGTAGGTTGCCCTTTCTCTACCTATCCAATCTTGTCCCTAGTTCGATTCCCACCTCTGCCGCCAAACCATTTGACCTGATCAACCAAATTGTATAAGGGGAACAAGCAGTGAAACTTCCACAGACCTTAGTTGTCTATAAAACACACTAAATTTACACTCATTAGCCACTTACTCTGGCGAAAAACCCATTTCAGTTGATGTCCATGGTCTAAGCCTGACTGTAAAGGAGTGATCAACAAGCACATCACATGTAATTCTTTAATAAAAATACCTGTACTTAACGCTCTTAACCGCCATAGCCTTATAGGCTGCATGCGATGTATAAAGAACAAACAAACAAACAAACAAACAGACCCGTACTGACTAACGCTGAGCTCTCTACTTTCTTAAGGTGTCGGTGAAGCTTAAGGATGACTCTAGAGGGGGAGCTGATAAGAGAACCTAGCCCAGGGCGAGCCCTCTAATCCGCCCACCTTCTCTCCCAAGCCTCCATCGCCGCTTCTTGTCCAGTCTTTCCCAGGCCCACTTCCCTTTGCTCTACCACTTACGGTCTGTAGATAGGAGCACACATTTCTGACTCTTTACACGGCATCGTTTCTGTATCCATCCGCAGGCTATCTGGATCTGTTTCTCAAAGCCCGTTCCCTTGATCCTGTTTACATATGCTTCTACCCTTCCCTCAAGGTATAGATCAAGCGGGAGCGTAAAGGTCTCAGTCTCAAGATCCCTGACCGGAGTAGCTTTGTAGGCCGTGGCAACGATCCATAAGCACTTTGGCTGAGCTGTCCAAGTTTCGCGGCTATTCCTTTTGCCTTCTGCGCTGGAGTATGCCAGATAGGAGCTGCATAGGCCATTGCTGGACGGACTACGGACGAGTAGACTATCCTTGATTTGCGAAGGAGGTTCCCACCGTAGACATAGTAATTCGAGATAGGGCTCCTAATCTGAACCGCCATCTTTTGCTTAACCTTGTTCGTGTGAGCAGTCCACTTTAGTTTTGGGTTCGAACCATACTCCTAAGACTCGTACGCAGTCCGTTGGGCCCTTTCTACTCCCGGGAAACGGACGGTAGCTTGAAGATCAAATATTTTAATGGCCGTAGTAAAATGGATCAGCTCGTACTTCTAGCGGGCGAACTTCATCCCAGGTTTATGGGCCCAGACTAGGCATCTCTCATGCACTGTCTCGAGGGTTCTGCAGGTGCTTTAGGTCGCTCGAGAGTCCTTCGTAAGGTGGTCTACAGATATCGAAGAGCTCAGAGTTGTAGAGCATGAAGAGGATAGAAGAAAGTGGGGAACCTTGAGGGACTCCTGCCTCAACATTAAACGGCTCTGTTTTGTGGTCATAGAGAACTAGGGAGGTGGAGCGGTCCATCAGAAAGCTTTGGATCCAGTTTACAATCCAGTAAGGCAGTCTCTTCTTCCGTAGGGTATCTGAGAACCGCGTATGGTGCACTGTGTCGAAGGCTCATGATGTATCAATAGAAAGAAGTAAGGGAAATTATAGATAGTCTATATCACAGGTTTTATTCAAGGGAAACCGCGCTGTCCTCTTTGCGCTAGCCCAACTTTATCTCTTTCCTTTTGTTTATTTTGAGTACCTAGATAGATGTAGAGAGCCATGGTGCGTAGGCGAGTATGTACATGCTCCTCTACTGAGGGAGTGGAGGGGTGTGGTATCTGTCAAGAATTGATGTTGTTATTAGAATCTAATACACGAAAAACGTGTTATCTACTAAAGACACTAAGGAAACGAGCGTCTAGGCTCAATTTCTGACACACCCCGTGAGCCAAACCGCCGTGACTGCTAAAAACAGCCTGTTTAACTGTAGAGACCACTTCCAGAGCCCTTTCTTTGTGAAACAACAGTTCACTCAGCCACTTCTAGGGCCGCCAGAGATGCGAAACAACAGTCCGCCAAGCCCACAACAGAGGCCAAATCCAAATCCAGACCACATCCAAGGCCTTTCCTACAGACATAAGGTGTCCTCATTATACCTTCTAGCCTCATAGGCCTCCTGTTTCTTCTTCTTTTCTGGGTGCAAGACATAGCAATTGTCCGTCTATGCCCCTTCTTTCCGCAATGCCAGCATGTCCCGTCGACCTTCTTACCACCCCATCCAGTTAGGGCAATTTCCATACCCCCTCCTTCCTCTTCCGCAGTCCGTAGGTCCTCCTCCAGCACCATTTCCATCGCCTTTTCTGCCGTCATACCATCCGTAACACTCCAAATTTGTATGAGGGAACGATACCTCGCTGGCAGACTCATCGACAGACAAAGGAGGGTTCGTTTATCGTTGTCCATCTGGACGTTCGTTGAATCAATGCGTTCTTCGAGGACTTTCACACGCGTGAGGAAGTCAGACATGGACTCGCTGCCATGGTCGTTGTATCGTAGGGTGTAGTACTCGCGATTGAGGCGCATGAACTGGGCCTCACCACTGGGTTGCAGGAGCCGACTCAACTTTGTGAGCATCTTGTACCCATTGTTGAAGTCCTCCTCTGTCAATTTCCTCTTGATCTCAGCAGACAGTGTTGGCGTCATGAGATCTGCAGCCTTCTCCCATTTATCCTTGTTTTTAGCCTCCTCCGGTGCATCCTCCTGAGTGTACTTCCATAGCTTGCTCCGACGTAAATGGGCCCTAGTGTCACTAGCCACTCCACAAAGTTTTGTTCCGTGAGCTTAGGAATCGTTGAGGTGTTGACGTTGAGGTTCGACATCGTGTGTGTGGTGGGGCTAGAACTCGTGATAATGGCGACAGCGAGGTAGGAAACGACTGTTTGTGTAGGACTTTTCGTAGCCTAGATACGGAAGCAAAAAATCCGCTAAACCTTTGATGAACTCAGAGGCAATTTTGAAGAATTTAGCCTCAGGCTGATGCTGTGCAGTGAGCCAAACACAGTCCAAGAATCGAGTCTCCTGAAGAAGGAGAACAACCGGAATGGTGCAAAATCTGGGATCATCGAGCCACAACTCTCGCAAGGTCCTCTCATGTCTTTTCAGCAGAGGTTCAAGACCCGCCCGATCAACCTTCACACCGCGAAGAACGAGTCTTTCGAGCGAAGGCCAGCTTTGGTTCCCCAGCAGTTGCTGCAAGTCGCAGTATTGTCGCTGTCTCGGGTTAATGTGTAGATTGACGTCCAAGGATCTTAGTTTCCTAGCCGGTTCAAGATGCTGCCCCAACCGTCCTTGACGTAATGATCCCCAACTCAGCCCAACGAACTCGATAGAGAACTCGTACAAGCCAGGTATTACTCTTTCAAGTGCCTTGGGCGGGGAATCTAGAAGCTCCACTACTTGATCCTCGCATACAAATCGCTTTAGAGGTACGTTGTGGTTCAGGCCCGGAAGTATTGACTCAACACGTTGGAAGGATACAGGTTTCGGAATCTGCTCTTCAAGTTCGATCTGATATCGCGTTTGGTCTGGTGCGATCAAATGATCACCTAGAAGCGATCGCCAAGTCTTGGATGGGAGCAAAGTTGTGATCACTAGGATCTCGAGACTGGGAAGTTGCACCAGACTTGCTTTGAGGTCCACGTCGTACGTCAGCATCATAATGTCTTGCTCCCTAATAACCGTCTTCTGTTTCTCCAGATACTCGGCTGCTCTTTGTTCCGTGAGTGGCAATTCGATGCCCAAAACCTTTTGCCAGTCTTGATGGCACTTTTTGAACTTCTCCAGTGTAAGTGCATGCATGTCCGCGTCGTATGTCTTAGATACAACCGTGAGTTGTTTGACATAGGAACCGTACTTGGCTGAGAGAGCCTTTAACTTTTTCAGACTTTGCGGAAGTAGGGCGATGGACACTTCGTTGAATAATTATTGCCGAGTGCCGGGTCCGACAAATTTGTTTTGAATGCTCCGGAATGTTTTCAGACTTTCGACAGGCAGGTGCTTACAGATTTCTGTGATTAGCTCAGGAGAAAGATTATTTATCTTTGCTGATGGGCGTGGAATCAGAGAAGATAATGAGTGTATCTTACTAGGTCGTAAATGAATGCGTTCGCTTGGCCCTTGTCCACCTGAGAAAACGCATTCATTTACGACACTGGAACTGGTACCTCGATATCCTGCTTGCTACAGCTCCATACATGTGCCGGCAGGTGCTTTATGCTCCCACTAATGCATTGGCATGTTCGATCGCAGCATTGCAGTACAGTACCCTACCCAAAACACTTACTAACTAGTAACGTAGACCACGGTGATGCGACCCGACCCCGTCTTACGACCTAGCGTTACTATATTTAGTATATCGCGTAATTTTCATAGGAAAACCTCGCTGCCGCAAGGTTATTTAGTGTAGCTAATTTGAAACTCATTACAATAGGGCCTCAATGTTAATTTCATAGAAGAATTAGACTCTCTGAGAGTCTTAAAGGCTCATCTTCAGACTTTAGTGACTGTTTTTTTTGCATTCTTTTTCACATCTTGACTCACCTGAGTCACCTCATGACTGCATAAAACTCTTTCTTCTTTATACCTTGCTTACATTCTCACCCTCTTGACAGAATCTTTTCTGAATTGATTGAATACATTTCAGATTCTTTTCATGCATTTATAGCATTCTTCACTGCAAATTCAAGCATTCTAGCCCACTCATATACAACTAAGAACTTCAACTTGTTGATATTAAGTTCTGACTGACAAGCTAGAACTATCTTCTCTGTAAGTAATGCTTTAGTAAATCAAATATACTCACATTTAAAGACTGTGTTCAGTGAGTTGTATGTGAAGATAAAACATAAAGAAAGATTTAATTTATAAGACAATAATGCTGAAATTGTTATGTGATGTGACTGTCATGACTGTTCAACAGTAATAAACATCATTTGCTCATGTCTTTAAACTTAGTCAATTGATTTAAATGATCTTTCAATCACAAATGTTTTAACTCATTATCAGTTCAGTTCTTTAAACTAACTGCAAAAGCTCAGCTGTCAGAACAATGACTTTTATATCAATTCTTCTGATGAGAATGATATTATGAAAATGAAATGTTCTTTTTAACAGAAATATAGCATAGCCTTATCTGCTACTGTTATTCATTTTAATGTACTGTGACAGCAACTACACATATCATTTACAGATAGATGAGCAAAGTGAGAGAATAAATTAAACAATTAAAACATACTTAAGACACTATGTTAACAGTCTGCATAAATGTACTCATTTAGTGTGCATTTTAGTGTATTCTTTAATATATAGCTTGCATTTAAGCTCTGATGCATTCAATTGAGCTGAAATACTAGTATATTTAGTGTGTAGTTAAACTTATATGCATTTGTTAAACATGAATCTTCATGTGAATAATGAGTCATTTAACATCTCAATTATCTATAAGTAAAGACTCAAAGTTCTCATATCTGTCTTCTTCACTACACTCAACATTTATCAGCAATCACTAAAACAATTGTTAGAATCATAGTCATGATTTAATCACATAACTAAAGCATATAACTATTCACTTAGTTATTAAGGCTTGCATTTTCACATGACTTATCTGATAATCACTTAGTCTCTATATATTTAGTCACTTTAGCTGTCACATTCACTCAACAATTCACTTATAATATATATATATCATTAGATCATGCATATTGAGTCATTAAGTTATATGATCATGATAACAATCAACTTAGTACTATACTTTTTCATCTTATACTCTTAACTCTCTGTCATATCTTGATCTTATTTACACTCAAATTCATCATCATTATTCACATTAACATTTATTAATCATTCTCAAATTAACTGTCAACCTGTTCTATCTCTTTAGAATAAATTTTCAGCTTAAGATATGTTTTTTTGTTATTGTTACTTGTGTAGTAAAGTAAGTTAATGTGTATTGACATTTTATATTTTTTTTTAGTTTTATTATTGTATTTACTGTTATGATGTAGTTGTTTTGTTTAGATTAAGAATTCTTTATTACTCTCACTCTGTTTTTTTATTTTCTTTTTCTCTGTTTGTGTTTTGCAAACACAGAGTTGAGTTGTTCTGTAACTGATTCATAAACATGTTTTTGAAAACAACTTGTGTCTTTACTTTCAGAATTTCAGTGTTTATTCTTCTAAAGATTTCTGTGATGTTATGCAGTGTCTAATTCTGAATGATGATCAGTCTGTGCTTTTTGCTTTGTAATTTGTTCTTCATATTTTGTTAATATCATCTTAATGTGACATAAATAAAAGCTGAATGCATGATTGTTAAGTAAATCTGTCTCATTTGTGACATCGGGTAGGCCGACCCATGGGGAAAATGCTATGAAGTGTCTATATAGGAAAGGAAACCCCTCTGGGGGATAACAACCTTGCTGTCGTCTGCCTTGCGCTTCGCCGCCGCTGGGACGGGTCCTCTTTGTTTCTGCGGCTGCTCTATAATCCAACATGGTGTCTTTTACACCTCACTGTACAGAAGGGTTCTCACCACTCTAAACTGCTTCAGCAGACCTGTCTTCATCATGAACTTGGCTGCCACCTGGAGTCCCTTGGAGGTGGTGTTTAGCCAGCGATAATCCAGTGATCCTTTGTCGTTCCGCAATCCCGTGTGTAGGTGGGCCTGATTAGGGCAGTGAACCGGCACATGCTTAGCTGTCTGGTTATTTCATCCACACTCGCATGCTGGGTTGTCGAATCCTGGGACCCGGCAGCGAAATAAGAAGGCCTTGAGTCCTAGCTTTTCCGTTCATATGTGTGTTGCCAGGGTGCTCTGCGCCTTCGCCATGCCTTCGCGAAGCCGGATTGTTTTTGGTGTCTCAGCTTACTTAGGCGGTTAAGCTCGAGAGAACCGCATTCTGCAGGGTAAATGGCTAAATCGCCCCGTACAGGCTTTTGCTCATTCCGTTCCTACATTGCGCTGCAGGCGTACAACCAAGTCGCATTTTGACAATGGTCAAATCTTATACCCTACAGTGCAGAAGAAATCCAGTCACTAAATTAAGAATAATGGGACATGGACAACCCCTTTGAGAGATATGCCATATTGTTCGGACTTTCCCTTCCCTTCCTTTCTTTTCCACTTCCGTTCCCCCACTCGCCACTTTCTCAACGGACGTTGGATATCTTGAACCCACCAGGCACCATCGTCTGAAAGACGCCATGCGGGTCGTACTTTTTGGCCGCGTCGCGAATCTTCTTGACGTTCGCCTTGCCGTAGCCCTCGAGCGGCTTCTGCGTCTTGTAGGCGTAGTCGAGGTAGATGAACTGATTCGACTTGCCAATGCTATTGGCGTAATTGTTCAGCTCGTTGATGAGCCAGTCGCCGCTGCTCTGGAAGAAGTCGTCCTGCTCCACGCCGTTCCACGCAAGGTAGGTTTGAAACACTGGGATTTTTCGGCCGCGGGTCAGCCAAGTGTTGTTTGAGGTAAGGGAGCCGGGGCAGTGGGACGGGGTGGTACTTACAAACGAGGTTTTCTTTGAAGCGGTCGAGACCCAAGACGTTGCCGCCCATTTCGTCGCTATGCTTGGCGAATATAGTCGGTATGGGCTGGAACATGTTTTGCATGGTCCAGGTGCCCGAGGCGCTGAGCAGCTTGCCGACCAGAACGTTGTGCAGGTCAATGGCCTTTTGGAGGACGCGTACGTCATTTTGGAATGTAAGAGTGATGAAAGTGTCACTGTGATTACTGATGTCAGCGGATTATGGCAATGGGGATGTGGCAAACACGTACCGGTAACCGCCTGCCTGCTCCAACTCGTTGGTGATGTCAGTCATGTTCGTGATCCGCATGGAGTCAGAAGTGTTGCCAGGAATGGCAAGAAATTCATTGAAAGTGACAGGCCTCTCGACGGGCTTGGTGTACTCGTAGGCATTGATGATGATCGTCGCATTGGTCAATGTCGAGTACTGCCAAATGCCAATGGCAGAGCCGTACGGGTCATTCTTGATGTTGTTGTTGAAGTCCACCATGGTCTGAAGCTGCTGAGCCGTCGTGCTGTTGGGATAGGTCACGACACCACCCCACAGTTTGCCACCCTCGAAAGTGGCCAGGTCAAACCTCGTCACGATGCCAAAGTTGTTGGACCCGCCTTTCAATGTCTGGAAGAGGTCACAGTTCGTTTGGTTGTTGACATAAATGATGTTGCCACTGGCGGTCACAACCTGCATCTCCGGTCAATTGGGAGCTCCGAACAAAGTTCCCAACCTGAGAAGCTCACCTCGAATTGGACGACATTGTCGCAAACCATACCCTTTCGACCAGCATAAAATGAATTTCCACCTCCGAGCACGAGACCGGCCACGCCAACCGTGCCAGCCCGACCACCGGCGACAGCAACACCAATTGGGTCAAGAGTTTCGTATACTGACTTCCATCGGGCACCGGGGAGGACGGCGGCCGTGTTGTTATCCGCATGGTACGTTGTCGAGTTCATCATGGACAAGTCCATCGTCACGCCATCCACGATGTTGGCCGCACCAGCCCAGGTGGTGTGCCCACCACTGCGGACAGCGAATTGGCATTTTTGCGTCGTGCCGGTATTGACGAGAGTCTTGACAGCTTGTGCCACCTCGGCGGCACTGTATGGTTGAACAATACACCAAGGAGTCAACTGAGCCGCTCTTGACCAGTATGAGCCCACGCTGGCATCATAGGAAGCGTTTCCGGGATACAGAACGGCGAGACCGGCTTGGGCAAGAGCATCACACTGCAAAAGTCAGCTTAGATCGAGCGTGGTAGGGCGGAGGAGGGTTCTGACGCAGGAGGTAGTGAGAGAGCTGGGTGGGATGGGGCCCGAAGGGCTAGGGCACGCGCTGACCCTCGTCACAGTTGTTCCCAAAGCATCACTGCAAGACTGGCCATAGGTGCTAGCCACGGCGGAGAGAAGGGCAGCAACGAATTCGAGTCTCATGGTGGTGGGAGTAATGAGTTTGACAAAAGAGGAGCAGGAGCAGGAGCAGCAGCAGCAGCAGGACAGATGCTTGCCCTGTCGACATTCAGGGGAGAACTGTGATTAAGAAGGGCCATTGTGATTGGCACGTACATAGCGGGACGTAGGGTTGTTGAAAGTTGCACATGGCTGCATTAGTGCCGTGGCAACAGAAGGGCCGGACACGGGACACCATTACCAAAGTACTTGTACCACAGTTCAACCCGAAGGAAGCGCGCTTGCTCGCGGGCCGGGAACCGTTCCCAAGGTTCGACCTAAAGAAGCGCACCGCTTCGGCGGGCCGGGACACCAACCCGAGACGGCACCTTCTAGCGCGGTATGTACACCGTACAGAGTACAGTACTTCGTATCATGGACATGGACGGTGCATCGGAGTATCTCGGCTACTAATGAAGAAGGGCGGAGTCGGCGGACAAGCGTGGGCGGAGGCCTGCATTAGCTCACGCGAATCGGGTTGATTGCCACCATAGATTGCTAAACTACCTGGTAACTAAGGTAACTGGTAACTACCGTGGTAATAATAATAATTATGGTAGACCCAGAGAGATAGTCCGTACAGTAGTAGAGTGCTCGTACTGTACTTGGTCCGGATTACACTCCCAGCCGTCAAGTCCCGATCCTGTGTTGCCGGCAGATGGAAGTCGAGAACACGGTATCGTCAATAAAGATTTTAGGTAAGCTAAATCAGTGCACGGATCGAACCCGTTTTAGCGCTTTTTCGAACCGTTAAGTTAAAGTGTCTTTTGACGGTTCTACAGAACCTTATTCGCTGTTATTGGGCTTGACATCCCATAAGAATGAGCAAAGGCAAGAGAAGAGAAGAGGGGAAGAGGCTGGGATAAGTTGCGGTAAGTCAAGGGACCTAACTCGGTGCGGACTTAGTACTCAACTTAATCTTAGTTCCAGGTACATAGCCAGTTCCAGTTTACGCTAATAGAGTTAGTGCAGACTCTCCACCCGAACTGTCCAAAGTTCAAAGATTGTGCTTCGTACTCTGTACTCTGTAACTACCTCAGCGCGTACCTAGTACCTTAGGTAGCGTGTAAACTGCAAAGCTAGCCCTCTGTCCCTTTAAGTTACTTCCGTGTTGTCCTGGACCGTGTTAACGCTACCTAAGTTAGCTTGTAGATAGTAATGTTTATGTCTGTATTCTGTAAATGCCTTCACTCCCCTGCTCAGGAAGAAAGCACCTACAGCACATCTGCAGTCTTCTTCGTCCTCTTCTCCTCTCTGCCAATTGCTTTTCAAGGTAAGGAGTGAGACTATTCTCAATACGAATTATCTATCTTCAGGACCTGGGACCCTGGAAAGCAGGAATCCTTCCTGCCAAGACCTCATCGTTCCTGTCATCTCGAAGCTTTTCTTTCCGGCCAGCTCTTATAGATATAATGCTCTCCTTCTCCACCTTCTTCTTGACAGTGGACTTCTTTCATAGACTACCTATATTTTGTTCTCGAGTCACGGTGCCGGTGCCAGTGCCAGTGCCAGTGCCAGTGCAGAACCACATTCCTTGCAATAGCTATCAGCCCTACCTTAAAAGCCCATTGGGAAGGACTGCCAGCAGGATGAAGGCACCGCCGGGCTACGTGATTGATTTTGCGCACCCGCAGAGGAAAGGGGACAACATAGGATATTGGGTCTCCGGCGTCGGCCTGGTCCTCAGCTTTATATTTTTGAGTATGCAAGTGTATATCAAGGCGGGCATCGCGCGCAAGTTTAACCTGGCCGACAGTGCGTCTTCCCCTATGCGGCGGTATCGCTTCTCGGCTGACTGTTTGAATAGTATGCTATGTCCTTGCATGGGTATGGACCTTCGATGATCTGAGAGGATAGCGTGCTCATTCGATCTGCTGTCTAGCTTTTTGGCGTCGCCGTTCAAGCTATTCTAATCCGTGAGTCGATTCGGCCGACCCGCATACATACTTGCTGACAGAGACAGATTTATAGCGTGTGGGGGCACAGGGAGTCCATGTGTATGAGATCCCTCTTGAGAGATACAACTTTTACAACGTGGTCAGTTTTGTGTTTGCCGATTCTGAACGGACTGACGCTGAACGAGCACCTTCAGATGATCATGACCGCGTCTGTCCTCTATGTGCCATGCCTCGGCCTGTCCAAATTCTCCCTTCTCCTTTTCTACCATCAGCTTTCGCCCATCAGGTGGTTTAAGACGTTCGTATATATCCTCATGGCCGTGGTCGTCGGCTACAGCTCTACCATCATCTTTGCGCTTATCTTCGCCTGCAACCCGATCGCGAAGAACTGGGACATCACCATCACCAAAGGAACCTGTATCAACCGAGCGGCTATTTACATCGCCACTGCAGTCGTCAACATCGCCACCGATGTCATGCTGCTGATCCTTCCTATCCCAATGATCTTCCATTTGCAGATGCCGATGATGCAGAAGGTTGGTGTGGTGTTCATCTTCACTCTCGGTTCAATGTGGGTTTTCTTTTGCTTTCCCAACCGAAAAGACGGCCGGAGCTGATTGCCGGTAAGGACTTGTATCACGAGTGTCGTCCGTCTCATCAGCATTCTCCCCATGATGGTGAATCCAGATCAAACGTGGGCGGTCAGCATTCCTTGTGTTTGGATGTGAGTACCTCCCGCTTTTCTCGCGTCATCGTGGCAAACCGTGTCCGATAACCGCCATCATCACCCTTCCCGCTCCTCTCCTGTCGCCGGCTGGTAACCGCAAAGCACCCGGAAAAAAGACCCCATGCAGCTAACAGGTTTACCCCGTCGCAGTTGCGTAGAAGCCAACCTGGTCATCATCTGCAGCTCTCTGCCGACCTTGCGACTCTTCTTCCGGCACGTTGCACCCCGCTTCATTGGCGAGCACGGTGGCGGCAACAGCAACTCGCAGTCATGGCGCAACCATCCTGGCCTGCAGACCATCAGCAACAAGCGCAAGAACCTGTCCTCTAATCTGACCTACGGCCGCATGGGCGATGGCGACGACGACTTGGAGATGAACACGACCTGGGTCGTCAGTCAGAAGAGGGATGAGAGCGCCGACAACGACGAAAGCAGCGAGAAGGCCATCCTGCAAACCAAGACGACCACCCTCGAGTATTCGGTCAAACCCACCAGGGACGGTGCGCCAGAGTCGTAAAAGGAAGGGAAAGCCACCACACTTTTTGCAATCCGGTCGCCCCGTTCGAGTGCCCCTATATATGTATATATATATGTATGTATTTGTCCCCAAGGGCGCCGTAGGTGCGGAAATGTGTCAGCAAAGAAAGAAAGCATGCATGCCATCCATTACTAGTCCCTTTCTAACCCGGTTTTGCCTTTTCCGACTCCTTTTTTCAGTGTTTACCAGCACAAATTTCAAAGAAAGCTCGCCGCCATAGGCTGTCCCAGATTCTGCTGTCAGAGCACTTCTGTAACAATCCATCTCGCAAGATTAATTTCAAACCTTGTTCATGATTATCAACCTGGAGAACTGCAATGAGAATAGCATTACAGTAATCATATAACACATGTGTATATAAGTACAGAAATACATGCTTTGAATGAGAACTGTAGATTTGAGTCTTCACAGCTGCTATGACACTGTACTTTGAGAAAGATGATGTTATACTCATACTCAAAAGTGAAATTATTGTAAAGTTTAAAGTCAGATGACTCAAGCATGTTCAATACTCATCAATCACAGAGACATATTCTAAAGCATTTGAAAATTTTATAAAGTACTGCAATAAAACTAAGAACTCAGCAAGAATAAAAACATACTGAAAAAAGATAGTTAAAGATTATGTTGAAATAAGAAGACTTCACAAAGAATTTCAGTTTTATTTTAACAACTCATCAGAGCTTGCTGTGTCACATGACACTGCTTAGTCAGCTCACACAATGTCATGCTGTCAATGAAGACTCTGCATTCTAGATAGAACAACAGTCATTTCAATAGAGGTCAATGATATTAACAACTTAATGTCTTTCTGTTCAATAGATTATGAGCTCAGCATTCTGTTCTTATACCTAGTCATTCATTGACTGTCTCTGTCATCATCTTTTAACAGTGTCTTTTATCATTTTGATAGTCTATTTAAGTGCTTTCTTAAACAACCCCTTTTGTCATTACTCAATATTCTCAGTCTCAACATTTTCATCATTTCAATAGCTCATCTGAGTGCTTTCTTAAACAACTTATTGTTTCAATAACCTACTTAAGTGCTTTCTTAAACAACACCTTTGTCATTTTAATATTCTTGAATGACTTATCATCACAATATTCTCAGACAACATTCTTTTATTGTTTCAATAGTCTATCTAAGTGCTTTCTTAAACAACATCTTGTCATTTTAATACTCTCAAATGACTTGTTGTCACAACATTCTCAGTCAACATCTCTTTGCTTTTTTGATAGTTTCTGTGTTTTGATTTTTGTTCTTAACAACTCACATAATCATAACTTTCTCAAACAGCACTTTTAACTTTTCTTGTCTTGCTGATGCTAGTAACTATGCCTCATAAACCACTAATGTTAAGTTTATTCTTATGAACAAAGACCTGTGAGCTGTTGTCTTAGACACATCTTCTGAACCAGTTGTTGTACTTAATGGTGTTAACACTTTGAACATGAAGTTCTCATCTGAATACATCATCTGAAGTAGAAAGAATGACAGAGCATGTGCTACTATAACACTGTCATGTCAGAATGACTTTAAGAAGTTCATTTAAGACCTTTCTGCACATCAGATGTGATTAAAACTCAAGAAGTTGTATGAGGTTCAGGGCTTTAACACTAGATACCTTACATTTATGACACTTTTAAGTCATCACTATGATTCATTTAAGTTCATTGAGGACTATGTTGATCAGCTAAAGACTTCATCACAACATTTGCAAGAAATGAATTCTACCTTTTCAGACTGAGTCATACTTACTGTTCTTCTTAACAACCTTAAATTCACATTTAATGCCTTTATCACAGCTAAACATCAGTTCATTTACATTACAACTTTTATCTTTGATTCTTTAGTCACTGAGTTGATTGATGAGACTAGAATGAAGAATAATAAGAGCTCTGTTGTGATGACCTTTCATGACAAATCAAAGTTGTTATCATTGTTATTGTCTCTTCAGTGTTCATACTGTAAGAAGACTGGTCATGAGGAATCTGTGTGCTACATTAAATACCCTCATAAGAGAAAGAAACATGATGCAGCTTGAGCTGCAAAGAAGAAGAACAAATTGTTGTTATTGTTGTCAGACAAGTTCTCAGACAAGTTCTTTAACAACATCAAATTGACCTTTAATAAGGCTGATGACAATGTCACAACACTCAGCTTCATGTCTGTCATAGAATCACACTCTATGAGTGTGTGAATCATCAATACTGAAGCCTCTGATCACTTATGTTCTACATGTGAATTCTTTCTTACCTATGAGACTATTTTTAAATCTCTTAAGATGGCTAATGAACATGCTCAGATCATTGAAAAGAACATGATTTCACTATGTTTAGTTTGTTTTGACAGTGACATACAAGAGGTTATTCTCAAAGATGTTATGCATGCATCTGTTTTCTCTGTGAACCTCATTTCTGACTGCTGCATACATGTCAGTGATGTCTCTTTTAACATGTGTGACTGCACTTTGCATCACAATAACAATGTCATTGAATATGCACCTGAGATTAACAGGATTTTTCAGCTACACCTTGATAATACATCTCAGTCTCATGTCTTTGCAGCTAATTGTGAGTTTAAGGTATTGTTTGATATGTGACATTGATGCTTGAGCCATTTAGGTCATACAAACATTAAGTGTCTGTTTAAAATTGTCAACAACATGAATCTTAAGAATCTTTCTTGATGATGTGATGTCTGCAAACTGTGCATTAAAGTCAAGCAGTCTCATCATTCTTACAACAATTCTATTGAGTGAGCAACTTAATCATTAAATCTCATTTATTCAGATGTTGTTGAACTCATAACACTCACTGTCTATGACAGTTTAAGGTGATTTGTTATTCTAACTGACAACTTTATCAGGTTTACCTGAATGTTTTTCATGAAAATCAAAGACAAGACAGTCAAGCATGTTAAGAACTTTGTCACCTTGATGAAAACTGATCATTCTAACTATTCACTAGAACATCTCTGCACTGATTTTGAGCATGAGTATCTTGTCTTAAAGAACTGATTTACAGTTAACAGCATCATCTGAGAACCTACCTCACCCTATTCACCTGAAGAAAACGGCATTTCTGAGCGGCTAAATCACACTATTTGTGAACCTGCACAAGCTATGCTTAAAGACTCTGACCTGAACTCATACCTTTGACTGAAAGTCATTAAGACTGCAGTTTATATCAAGAATCAGTCTTCTACTCATGTACTCAACATGATGCTCTATGAAGCATGAACAGACAACATTTCTGACCTCTTAAATCTTTGTGTCTTCAGTATCATTGCATGAGCACACATTTCTAAGAAATGACATCAGCAAGAAGTCAAATTTGAGGATCACAGCCTCAAATGCCACTATTTAGACATGAAAGAAAGCTCAATCTTCTGTGTTTGAGACCCTGAATCAGAACGCATTCTAGAGTCTCATAACTGCTTTATTGATGAGGGTGTTACCGCTTATGAAAACATGGCTAACATAGAGGTTCACAGCAAGAAAAAGACAACTAGCAATAGCAATCATGCTGTTGACCTTTCTTCTGTGTCCTCACCCTTGTCATTGCAACCTTCTTTCATTTCAGAAAGAGTGTCTGCATCAGCTACACTGCTGTTTCAATTCTCACTATTACAGCAATCTTCTCTGTCAACACCTCATTCAACATTTAGCATGCCTGAAACAGTAAATCCTGTCAGCATGCATTCTTTGTCTTCTTCTGTTTCAGAGAGAGCATCTACCTCCTCTCATCATCAGTCTGAACTCACAGGTTCAGATCTGCAAGTTCTGAATGAGTCATTTAATTCAGATAAACTCAGTTCATTGAACCTTTCAGCCTCAGCTGCACTCATATCAGCATCACACTATAACCTGTGTGATTACTCAGTTGTTAATGAGTCTGATGCACACATTTCATATGTGTATGTTGCAATTTCTATTGATGACATTGTTGAACTGATCACATACAAGCAGGCTGTGAAGTCACCTCTGTGTGATAAATGAAAGACAGCTATGAAGAATGAAATTCAGTCACTGAAGAATAATAACATGTGAGACATTGTCAATGTGCTGTCAGATCAGCATGTTCTTAAAGAATGCTGGGTTTATAAGGTTAAGCATGACACTCATGATCAGATTAGTCACTATAAGACTCACTGAGTTGTTAAAGACTACAAACAGCAGTTTAACATAGACTACAATCAAACCTTTGTGTCCGTCATTAAGCTGCAGACATATAAGACCCTTTTTGCCCTTGTGGCACATTATGACCTTGAAGTGAATTAAATGAACATCATCACTGTGTTTCTTTATGGCCCTATTGATCAGATCATTTATGTTAAGTTACCTCACAGCTATGAGCTATCTGACAAGGTTACTTTGCTGAATAAGACCCTCTATGATCTGAAGTAAGCACCTTGTCTGTGATATAAGACCCTACATGATCTTCTCACATCTCTTAATTTTTGTCAACTCAATTCTGATCATAGCATGTTTGTACAAAACAGTGTCATCATCACTGTCTATGTTGATGACTTTCTGCTTGTTAAAAAGAATAAGTCAGCTATTCAGAACATTAAACAATGTCTTAATGACATGTTCAGAATGTCAGATCTCAGTTCTGTGTTCTATTATCTAGACATGAAAGTGAAATGAAACTGTGCTGAATGCACAATCTGTCTTATGTAGACAGCTTACATTAACAAGGTTCTTCAGACTTTTCAGCAGTCACAGACTGTTTCTGTCAACACCTTTATGAATTCTGATGCAGTACTCATGAAGAAGTCTGCTACTCAGGCTGACATCACTGTCATTTGACAGTATCAGAAGGCAGTCAGATCACTAATGTACATTATGTTACAGACATGTTCTGACATCATCTTCACTGTCTCTATTGTTAGTCAGTTCACTCAGAACCCTAACATGTCACATTATAACACTGTTAAGCAGATTTTTAAGTATCTCATCAGCACTATGAATCTTAATGTCATCTATGACATCACTGACAACAGCCTCACCAGCTATACTGATGCTAACTGAGGTGATTGTCACAACACTAAAAAGTTCACTGAGGCTTACCTCTTTCTACTATATGAAGAACTCATTAGCTGATGTTTTAAATGTCAGCAATCCGTCACTCTATTCTTGACAGAGGCTGAGTACATGGCTGAAATGCAAGCTATGAAGAAAGTCATTTGACTGTGCTGTTTTCTTAGTGAAATTGACTATTTTCATGATGACAATGTCATCATCATTTGAGCTGACAACAACAAAGCTATGAATCTAGCTAGAAACCCTGAGTTTCATGCTTGTATTAAGCACATCAACATACAATATCACTTTGTTTGTGAAGCTGTTAATTGTCACCTTGTTGACTTCAAATTTGTACCTATTGCTGAGCAAGCAGCAGATGGGCTTACTAAGGCCCTATCTGCTGTCAAGTTTAGCCATTTCCTTATTCAGTCAGGTCTTATATTTAACTAATGATCTGTCTCTTCAACACACATTTAAATCTCATCATTGTTGACTCTTTATCACCTTTTACATTCTCACTTTCTTACCTTGCTGTTGCAGCCTTCTTCACATCTTCACCACCTCACTGTTGAGCTCACTTTCTAGTGGGATCAGAGAACTCTATACTGACTAGTAAATGAATATTCAGATTGTCTAGAACTAAGAGAGAGTGTTGAAATAAGAAGACTTCACAGAGGATTTCAGTTCTATTCTGACAACTCATTGAAGCTTACTGTGTCACATGACGCTGCTTAGTCAGCTCACACAATGTCATGCTGTCAATGAAGACTCTGCATTCTAGATAGAACAACAGTCATTTCAATAGAGGTCAATGATATTGACAACTTGACATCTTTCTGTTCAATAGATTATAACACAGGTGATTAAGAACTTGAAGCACTTAAACTTTATAAAGACATTAAATCAGATGTTTAATCTTATATGTATGAATGAAGTGATGCACATGCAAAACTCATATATGTCAGTAAGAATAAAAAATTTGATAAAGAAACAGAAAGTGCATTAAGAAATAGTGAAAGAGATAAAAGAAAGATATAAAAATGCATTTTATTACTTCAGAGTATTACAATATTATTTTAATAGTTTAATAATGATTTATATTATGAGATAAATCTATTTTAAACTAGTTATAGCTGTTGACTATCATGTAAAAAAAGAGATATTAGAGTAAAAACTCAGATATAAACTACAACTTGATCACACTTATAAGTGACTGTTACTTTAATGAAATAGAAATCTTATTGTGCTCTTAAATACCTCTAGCTTTTGTCTAGAGTTCAATAAGTGTATAATTGTATTCTTTTTAAAGGTTTAAAGAATGCAGTAAAGAGTGTTTTCTTAGCATGTTTAAAGTCTGATAGTCTGTTCTTGTCTCTGTGTACAGTGTTTTCTGTATTTCTTAACAATATACATTTGAAATATATGTGTGCTTCACTGAAGGTTTTTTGAGTTAAATACACAATGAAAGAAAGATAACACTATTTTAATGACTAGTAAACTGTCATTGTCAGTTTGACTTAATAGCTTTGTCTAGCATTTATAGAAGAGTTTTCTATTTAATATAAAGCAATAATGATTGTAGTTCTTTATGAAGCTGAGCTTAACTTAAACAACTCTGTCTCTGTCTATACAGAAGCTATTCTTACACTGTAAAGAAAGAAATATGTTTAAATTCTTTACAAGGTTAAATGTTTTTCTCTATTGTAATAAGCTTTTGTGAAGTAGCAATTTTCATTTAATGCTTATTCTGTGATCTTCAAAGTCTCATTTCTTTTATCTGCTGATTTAGACATTTAACTGCACTTTGACTGACTGAGTAAAAGATGTCTTAAAAATCATGAAAGTGTTAATAGTTTAATCTGAACACATATTAATTGTTGCAGTAAATGTGTTCATGAAGTGCTGATGCATAACATGCACATCATAACAAATGTGAGTGATTAAAAGAGAGTGATTGTGCAGATACAGAATGAAAACAAGAATCTGCATCAGAGACTGAAGATGTTGTGAGTGATAAGGCTGAAGAAGGTGACAGAAAGTGATAACTCTCACTTGTTAATCATTGTGAAAGTCACTAGTAGAGTGATGCAAACCACATACTTAATAATGACTTCATCAATGATCACTTAAATGTTTAAGCATGTGATGAAGACTTGTCACAACAACTTCTTCTGTCACAAGTGTGAAGATAAGCATCAGGCAGACAAGTGTGAAAAGATGATGAAGTGCAGTCACTGCATAAAGTGTAACAAGAAGGGTCACAAGCAATGAGTGCAGAAGTGCTCAGAGTGAAGAAAGAAAAAGATCAGCTCTGATGAGGTTTATTAAACTCAGTCATGAAGATATCTCAAGTTAATGTCACCTCAGCAGAGTTAAAGCACAGACTCTGCAACAACATCATTCACATTAGTAAGCAATGCTACTAGGCTGAACTCAGATAAGTTTCATCATGATAATAAAAAACAAAAGATAAAAGCTGATTGCACAAGAATCAGACTGATCATCAGCAATGTAGATCACTGAGAACATAGTAAGAAGCACATTATCAGTGACTCAGCTCTTTATCAGTGTCACTGAATTGAAACTCATAAATACTCAATGAGGGTCAACATCACTCTCACAATACTACAGTATAACTTATAAAAACACAGAGATGCAGTGCAGATGCTGCTACTTAATGACATCAGAGTGAAGACATACAACTCAGAAAATAGTCACTTTCACTTAATATACTGCTTAGACAACACAACAAGAATGTGCTTTTATGTGAATAAGTGCATAAATCTGAGCACATAGAGTGTGAAGAGAAATGTGAAGAATATAAACAGTGTAAGAATGAGAATAGGTGTGAAGACAGAGTAAAGAGAGCTTGTTATACACAACATTTACAATTCATGTCTGATCTCAATGTCATTCATAGAGAGCTTATTAACACTGTCACAACTGCAGAAGCCCTTACTGCATCAGAGAAACACCTGATAGTAGGTGACTTTAATCTACATCACCTCTATTAAGAGGGCTTAAGGTGTCTTATAAGACATGTAATGACAGATAAAGCAATTGAAATCACCATAGAGACACAGCTGAATCAACTGCTTCTGACAGAAACAATAACTTAAGAACAGAAATAACAGAAAACAATTATTGATTGTGCTGAGAACAACACTGAGTGATGCAGATAAGAATATAAGTTTATAAGCTAAACTTAATAAAGACTCTAAATATTCACAATGTTTTTCATCTCAGTTTACTTTGAGCTCATAAGTCTCACAAAGATAACATATTCTTAAAACTTATATCTCTGCATTTAATAATAAATCTAAATCTTTGTGAATATGAAATCATCATTCTTGTAGATTCATAAGTTCAAACAGCTTTCAATGAAACAGTCAAAAAACATTGCAATATTTAATTGCATAAAAAAGATACACAAATCTAATCTGAAATTCAGAAGCTAATGTGAAAAATGCTTAAAGATTAATTAATAAGTTTCACAAAAAACTAACATCTATAAAGCTTAAAGAAATTAAAGTCTGACTTAATTTCATTTTTGTGCTTACTCACAAAAATTATATGTTTTTGCACTGCATAAAAGTGCAGACTCTTAAAAATGTTCTTTACTTAAAGTACAGTGTGCTGTGAGATTCTTATACATCAAATTACTATTTAAAAGAACTCATCAGAGCTTGATAAAATAGATCTGTGATGAAGACTTCAGTGAAAAAGACTTTGAGAAATGATGACTTAGGGGTACTTTACCTTAGGTAACGTTACCTTAGGTATGTACAGGATACCTTACCTGGCATATCAAAAGTGGCCTAGATTAGTTCTGTAAGAGCTCGCGTCGGATCAAGCTTCGCAGACCACCGTCCCGCGTGCTAGAGACGGTCCGGCTGGCCCGCTCGCCCGTCGCCCCGACGCTACCGAAGCTGCCAATGCAGGGCTCGCCCAAACTCCTGCCACCTACCTACATTGTACCTAGTGTATGTATACAGCGTAGCTCCGTAAGGTATCAAACCAGAAATCGATCATAATGCTTACCCTTAATTAAGGTAGCTGGCGCCCAAACCAAATCTCCCCTTATCAAGCAACACCGCATTGCGCATCATTCATTCATTCATCCTTTGTTGAAGCTTGAGCACCTCAACGCACATCATGGAAGCCATGCCGAGCACAAACACCAAGGTCGAGGCCTCCCATGTTCTAGAAAGCCCAGATGGTGAAGGGCAGCCGCACGCCGACACTGGCCCTTCGGCTACTATTGAACCTTCATTGCAGCCGACTTCAGTAGAGCCTGATCCTGCCATCAGTGTAAGCAACTTTGGCCATATCGTGACATTTGTCCCTGGATGATGGCTGAGTGCAGCGTGCATAGGATGCAGATGACTCAGGCTATTCGGACACTTCTGAGTGAGTGGAGTAACTGTAACACTTCATTACCGGTCTCGCTGCTGAATCACTGGACCTGGGGACAGGTCAACCTTGACGGCGTCATTGGCATCAAGCATAACACGGTATCGTCAAGAGAATGGGAGGTCATATCATTCCTACAGAGAAGGGAGTCCGTTCTCCTTCCCTACATTCCATATCTGCAAAACTTGTTCTTCGTCACCTGCCAGTGACAAGCTGATCACTGTTGATGATAGAATATAATGCACCAAACGATGAAGTATGATTTGCTTCCTTTGATCGTGAATCCTCATGTGGCTGACATGAAACCCTATACAGACAGAGCAAGACAGGCTTGGTGAGTGTTATCAGCTGTTTCCTCTGTGAGATTTCCCTTACTTACCTCTCTTCAAGACCTGCAGCACGCGCTTTTTGAGATGAGCCTAGGAGGGAAGTTGATTCTCGCGCCGGTCAAGGTTGTCCATAACTGTCTTGATGTCGGCACCGGGACAGGTATCTGGGCGATAGACTTTGGTATGTGTACTTTTGTGGCCCTTGAACCAACAACATTGACGCGACGGCTAACTGCAACCCTTCAACTAGGTGACGAGCATCCTGAATGTCAAGTATACGCCTATCGAGACTGTACCTTCCAGCCGGCTCAGAGGGTAACTAACAGCCTCTCAGGTTATCGGCGTCGACCTCAGCCCCATCCAACCAACCTGGGTGCCCCCAAATGTGCAGTTCTTCGTCGACGACGTCGAAGGCGCCTGGCATTACCGGCACCAGTTTGACCTGATCCACGCACGCATGATGGTCGGTTCGTTCCAGGACTGGCCGGCCTTCATCAACAACGCCTTCACCTGGTTACAGCCAAACGGCTACCTGGAGCTGCAGGATGTCGAGAGCCTCGGCTGTGATGACACCACCTTGACTGTGGACCCGCCCTCGTGCCGGCTGGCCGAGTGGTGGTCGCATGTCCGCCAGGGCTTCAAGTGCGCTGGCCGACCCATGGACGCCGCTTTGATGCACAAGGAGCGCATGCTGGCCGCTGGCTTCGTCGATGTGCAGCAAACCCTAGTCAAGTGGCCCATCAACACCTGGCCCAAGGATAAACACATGAAGAAGATTGGTCAGTTCAGCTGCGCAAACACGTTGCAGGGGGTGGAGGCTTTTGCTATGGCGCCGTTGACAAGGTATCTTGGATGGAGCAAAGACGAGGTGCAAATCCTTGCCGCAGGCGCGAAGACGGATATCAAGAACGCAGGAATTCATGCTTATTGGAACATGTGGGTACCACTTTCCACCGTCTCTTTCCAGCCCTCATCTTAGCAACCAAGATATCGCGACCCTGGTCTAATCAAGCCACTAACGTGACTTTACAACAGTCGCATCATACATGGCAGGAAACCAGGCGAAGCGCAACCAGAATCATGAACGATAACTACGAATCTACAAATCTACGCGCTCAAAAATCTAATGCAGCCAGGGAAGCGTCACTCTTACCATATCAGAGCCTTTCAATTTTGGTTGTGGCGGGATGCTGGCAGGAAATATTTATGCTCAAGACGTTTTATAGCATCATAGCTCTTTAGCTTTTTCCCAATTCATTTTCAGAAATTCTTAGTTACAGTGCTATGCAAAAAATCGTGCCGCAACGCAGAGGAGCGAGGAACACAGCAAAAAGGATGAGAGAGGGTCCTCCCACATAGCTCAACCACCCCACACATGTAATTTAAGACTGCAAATTCAGGATCTGCTAGCTCTAGCTGAGGCACTTGATACACACCCGCTGTCAGTTATCAGAAACATCGTATTTTGTATGAGATCCATGAATATCAATGTCTGAAAATTTCAGCCGCAAAGATCTTGACACCAATACTGTTGCCTGCAGTAGCATCACGACATGCCTACTGAACAGCGTCCTCCGACAGCCACAGCACGGCCTTCCACTGTACGTCAATCCATTGACGCCTTAATTGACGAGGTTGAACAGACGAGACTGTCTGACCCCCCTGATCGAGTGGAACGCCTGGAACGTCAAATCGACATGTCTCACCGAAATACACGCCTCCTAGCCTCCAATTTCGACGACATGCAGACCACACTTCAGCAGCTAGTCGAGGAAGTTCGCCGCCTTTCCGAATCGCTCCGTTCCACCAGCCCACCGTCATCACCAAAGGCCACGGCCAAACAACAGCCTCTAGTGGAGCCTTCAATAGAGCAGGTGGAGGAAGGATTACGGGGTAATAATGGCTATGGATTAGGGGGTTTGGGCAAGGATCGTGTCGGCGAATGGAAAGGAGAAGAGCATTGAAACCCTACAAATGGAAGCTTCCGCGCGGAAGAGATCGGCCTTTCGACCCCCATCTTCCTATCGAGTACGGCGACGGCGACATCGTCAGTGTGGGAAAAACGGTGTACTACCGTGACGTCCACCTGTTTGTGTCACGTGTCAGGCCATAGCGAAGGTCCGCGGCAATGAGGTCATTCGGGTGAACCTCCACACCTGTCTTCGCGGGACGGCATTAGCCTGGTATGCGGCGAAGTCACCACTCGAACGAACAGGCCTATCCAATGGACATGGGCTAGATGCATTGGATCGGCGAGTTGACGGCTCGGTTTAAGACGTCACCCTCGGAAGCTATGGATGCCCTATTGAAAGAAAACTACACGGTGGAGGATGTCCGCAACGGTCGCGACCCCATGGCCTACGTACAGGCTGTTATTCGACACGGGAAATCGGCGAGATTACCACTATACAATAGTGTCCTTTTCGCCTGGAGAAACCTCGATTCGACGTTGCAATTGCACGTCCCACGGCCCACAATTGAGACCTCCGAGTCCCAATTCATCGACATCCTTCTAGCAAGGAAGGAGGTGTGGATTCGGCACTTCTCGAGGCCTCCGTCGCCGCGAGGTTTTCGTCGATTCGAACCAACAAATCGAGGCTATTCAACAAATCCACCGCCTTACGGAAACGGCCCGTATCCAGGCCACAGCGAAAATAACCGCCAATTTGACACGACGAATCGTGGCTACCCTACGAACCCACCGCGTCCTTACGAAAACCGTGGCTATAACCCGCGTCCTTATGACCCTCAAAACGACACACAAAATCGAGGCAATCAGCCACCTTCGCAACAACCTCCGCTTCGTCCGCGACGGGCGCCTCGTGAACACGAACCTAGACCGTCACATCCGCCTCAGCCAGCATATCATGCGGACCCCAACGACGATGTTGAGGCACATCTCGCAGCCTATTATGCAGATCCCAAACCGGCGAATATGCCGCCCAAGGCGAGTACACCGGCCACGGCCATGACGAGACAGCGGATCATGGCTACGCAAATCGAGCTATTGCGCGGCGCACTAATCCGTGCCAGGCATGCAAAGCAGCCTTTCCATCAGCCAGTCAGCTAGACTACCACGTCAATGACGCTCACTTCGACTATCTGGCCTCCACATACCACACCGAAGCCGTCGCCCCATAGGCTGCGCCACCGTGAAGGCAAGCGTTGGCAGCCTCACCGCTGAACCTCAAGCTGTTTGCTTAGACTCCGGTGCCACACATACGCTCGTCGGTCGCAGCCTCGCCGCCATGCCACAGCCAACTGGCACGACCCTGCAATTGACGGGATTGCCGGCGAGTTTACCACCTCCGAATTCGTTGACCTACGCCTCTATATCCACAGCGACGACGGCAAAAGCAAGGCCTTTGTTGTCTGTAAGGCTTATGTGGTTGATAACCTTGATGCGGGCATCCTCATTGGCATGGATGCCATGCAGGCGGAGGGCATGATTCTTGGCTGCGGAAAAGGCAAGCTAACAATGGATAGCCGCTACGGTTTCACTACCTCCTTTACTAGGTCGTTGAAGGAACAACCTGTCGCCTTTCACTATGAAATTACAACTAAAACGGCTACACAATGTCTCGACGAATCAATGTTCAAAACGGCCTCGAAAAACGCGCGAAATCCAACGATCTCGAACGTCGAATTAGACCGCGAAAGAGCTACAAATCAACTTCCTCGTGCATGCCGCACATGCCACACATCTTTCCTATCGTCAAACAGTCTCCACGAACACCTCGGCACCTCTGGCCTTGCGACACCTCACCGCCGCCAGCCTAGCAAGCAAGCTAGCCGTCGTCGCTGTCATCCTCGCTGTCGACTCGACCGTCCTAGCTGACTCGGCGAACCATGGAGGAAGCAGGCGGTTGATGGAGGAACTATAATGGGCATGGCTACGAGAGGCGTTATGACGCAGGAAACTAGCATGGACACAGCTGGAAACGCCGCGGGTTGAGTAGTGGTGATCGTGGGTTTGTCGCGGAATCGCGGGTTTTGGTCGCGGGATCGCGGGTTTGCTCGCGGGCTGGCAGTTTGGAACGGAATTATTATTGTCCGAGCTTACACCGAAAAAATAATTGCAACAAGGCAGAGCTAACGTCTGCAAGGGGGTTAACGAGAGGCGCCACGATATGAAAGATCTAGCTAGATTAGGCATATCGTGTAATTTATAGGTCTGTGTTACACATAGGCCCCAAAACTATATTTTAGGTCCCTAACTTACTAATCATAGACACCCCTAAATCAGATAATAATTTCAGGCTTTCAGACCTAAATTCAGGCCTAAACTCACACACCTTGCCTGAAATCTTAAGAATCACATACAAACTTCTATGAACCTCTTTATGTCATGTTTCTACTCAATTTCTTAGAATTTAGAGTAAGTTATTACTTCACATTATTTTATATCACAGTGATGTCTTCTTTTCTGCTTCTCTTCACTAATTCAAGTCTTGTTGAGTTGAATTTTCAGTTTAGATACAGGTTTAGATGTGGGTTTAGGTTGTGGGTTTAGGTGTTAATTTAGGTGTAGGTTTAGGTCTGAAAGCCTGAAATTATTGTCTGATTGAGAGGTGTTACGTCCTGATCTGAGATGCCTCGGATATTAGGGCTAGAGGTTTGTGCTTGTTGATATAAGGGTCCCAGTGCG
>JAABUP010002081.1_pt1 | contig 40203 bp, 59 predicted proteins | sample 5559201 | NCBI WGS metagenome assembly JAABUP01 (sample SAMN10711887, study PRJNA513373) | rock metagenome | isolation source: Antarctica rocks | place: Antarctica | reverse complement strand
AGGTCGTTGTGAAGCAGCTGGACCCTAGATGGGCTTGCAAAGGCGTCACAGCAGCTCTTCTCAAGGCAGCTGGCTACAGCGCAGATGTAGCAGTCAAGACAGAGTTTGTTGGGGATCTTCCAGCACACGGATCTTGCTGGTCCGATCATCTTGGCAGATCTGATGTGACAGTAGCCAAGGTGGCAGCACCAGCTTCAGACCCTTTATTGCGCAAGCTACCCAGGTCCAATCAGTTTCAAGGTCTCTCGGTCAGCATATCAGTCTCACGCAGCTTGCAGAACAAGCACGAGCAGCGCAAGGCCACAGCAACTGATACCTCTGGCAAGCAGGCACGCAGAAAGGCGAAGAAGGTTAAGCGGCAGGCAAGCAAGCAAAAGTCTGGACAGCAGCAAGCATCCCCTCCTCAGCAGCAAGCATCCCCTCCTGCATGCTCAGAGCCTGTTGTGGAACAGCAAGCAGTTGTGCCTGATGACGAGCCGCTGTTACAGGCCACCTGGCCTCTTCCTGGGGGCTGCAGCTTGCCCACAGTTGAGGGATCTGTAGCTACGTTGGCTCGGCTTCACCTTGCACCACGCTCAGCTGCTGAGGGTTTGGGGACTCCTCTGCCTGTTGCTCCCTTACCTTGTGCTGAAGTGCCTGATGCTGCTTCTCCATTGGCTGGCAAAAGAAGGGGCCCTGAGTCTATGTCAGATGCTGAGTTCTCTGGGACGGCAGAGGCTCCAACTGCTGATAGTTTGGCCTTGGTCCCCTTGACACCTGATGATTCCCATGCACCTGGCTTGCGGCGGAGCTCACGCGAGCACAAGAAGCCCAGACCATATTATGCACCGTCACAAGCTGAGCCTCCAGACAAGCCCTCTACTAGCAAGGGCTTGCAGCGTGGCTTTTTGAAGTGATTGCTCAGTGCCTTACACCCTTTTCAATGACTAGCCGAAGGTTGTTTGGCTTTGCTTTTGGCATATGTCATTGGTTCACATGATTGGCTTTAACCTGTTCGGCATGTATATCGATCATGTTGAGCCTGAACGTTGCTCTCTTAGCCTGTACATTTTGATTTGACTTTGTGGTGGTTATGCCATAGGGTCCTGTCATTCTGAGTGCATTGTATTAGCAATATCTAGTTTCCTTAGCTCGATGGTATGGCATTTGGCTAGGATGTGCTTTGTGCAAGTTGACAGGCTTGAATGGTGTTGTTGCTGCTTACGTCCACGTGGCCTTCATTTTGACGGCTCTGATACGTATACAATAGATGCTCAATGGATGGTCATCATCCTTCACTATCAAGATGTGTTGTTAGCTTCAGCTGAATGGTATGCAGTGGACATCACATTTCTTTGAGGTTGTTATCGTTGCTTCGTGTTATGAATATCTCTCCCTCCCAAAAAAAAAAAAAAAAAAAAAACACCAACCACAAAACCTGCCTGATTGAGGTGCAGCAAGTAAGCAAAGGATGTCCAGCTAGAAACAATGCATCTCCCTCATGCATCTACCTAGAGAAATGTCTGAAATGTAGGGTCAGAGTGTCTCCAATATCTTGCCATCTAGAGCTGGCTGGCTCGTACCTTGAGCACTCTGAGCTGCCCTGTACGCTGGGCATGGAATATGGAGCAATAGTTCCTTGCAACATCATGAATGTCCACCTTGAGTTTGTCCCATCTGGCTGCGCGGCTGAGAAAGAGAGTTGTGGTTAATGGAAGGAAGGTCTGGTTGTTTTTTTTTTTTTTTGGGGGATTCAGGGCAATTGTCCTCCCTCCGTCAGATGATGAAGGTACCGAACGAACCTGGTAAGAGCCCGAACAACGGCCTAGAAAACGCGTTCCTAAGCGATCAGTCCATGGCAAGCAATCCCCGCAAGGGGCAAGCAAAACGTCTTGGTGCCAAGACGACCAGCCATGATGGCAAGGCTGGTCATGTCATGACACATGTGTGTCACCGTGCAAGGCGAGAACAACGGCAAGTGTGACCATGTAAGCGCCGATGCAGGAAGCATACACCCCTCAATCTAGCACAGCGCCTTGACCGGCTAAATTGCCGAGCCAAGCAAAGTCAAGTAAGCACGTCCGCCTAGAGCATGGTCTGGATCTGAGCTGTCATCAAGGTTTTGAAAGCAGGATGGGAATGGCAGGAGTTGCATGGCGCCTGTTGCATGGCAGCTTGATGTGCGGGGTTTACAGAGAAGACGTTGGCAGGGCGACGCCAGCACCGGCCAATTGCCCGTTTTCGTGCTGTATCAGCCCCAGTCAGTCTCAGACCATCCGTCCCTTTCTCAAGCTGCGCGGTCGCAGCCACAATTGATCAATCGCTGTGTCGCCTTTGGCAGGCTATGACGGAATATCTGCCTGTGATCTCGGTCGCAAGCTTATTAGCGGCTGACACATCAATTGAGGAATTGTCATCGGATGCGCATGCGCTCCTTCGGACTTAGCACAGACTCAGGCTAGCAGTGCTCCACAGCATCTCGACGGCGTCTCATATTGCTTAGGCCAGCCAACCAGCACAGTCTTCAGATACTCCCGAGCCGGACGCAAACCTCCCTCATCACAGATGGCTTCACCTCCACCATAATTTGCCTCGCACCACGGCCACTTGGCGAGACGGCTCGCATTGGAGACTATCAAGGCCATAATTCTCAATGACTGGACAAAGTGCCATGACAACATCGTACAGATTTGTGGTAGTTACGGGGGAAGGATCCCAGCATGACTCTGGCCGCATATAGAGCCTTTGTTGCCATAACAGGATCTTGGCGGCTGTGACATCGCCATCAGGAGACGTGGAGGGCCGGTTGGAGCTGCAGTCGCATATGTCCTGTGCTGTTGTTTTAGTAGTCGCCTCTTTTGCACAGGAATTGTAGATATGGTCACTGCAATTGTTGGCAGGGTCCAGCTCGCATGCATGCTTCTATCCACAAAGATGACAATTTGAGCGCTCTGGATGCCAAATGTACAATATAGGAATGACCAAAAGAAGGACTGCAAGTACCCCGTCGACATGCACGGTCTTAATGCATAATGGCAATCACGGTTATCATGATCATGCCATGATGTGTCTGTTGTTGAGAGGGGATAATGATCATGACACAAATGCAATGCTTGACAACCTGAAGAAAACGCAGTGTTCATTCCAAACTTAAAAAACACAAGGTGAAAGTCTGACCAGAAGGTATTCTGACGTTAGGGTAGAAGCATCATCCACAAGAGCTTGTCACAGCAGCGCTGGTCGTTGACCATAAAAGCGCTACTAAATCACGCACAATCAATGCTACTTCTTGCAAACGGGGCAGAGCCAGATGCCGTATGAATCACGTCATTGCCAAGCAAAGATAGTTGTTGTTGGTGCCTTCCATGTTGGCTGGGTGGTCTTTTCACCAATCCATCAATCAAATTACATTCTGTGTCTGTAGGACTCATCAGCGGAGTCAACAGACAGTAAGTCTGTAAATTCAGAAAATGTTGCGTTTGGATGAAACAAGTCATTCAATGCTGTTTTGGGCCCCAAAAAAGGTCCAAGTTTTGTGGTCAAAGAACTACATGTATGCACCTAATTGCCAAAGAAATCCTAGCACAGAATATTCAACAAGCTGCAAAAGGTTTGTGTTTGTCTCGACATGCTTTATGTGTTTCAGCCAACACCTCTTGATAGAACAGATGAAAATATGACATGAGTCAACATGAGCTGTTCGATAATGAAGTTCAGGTGCTCATTGCTTGCAGAAAGCAGAAAGTGCTATTCAGCTATTGTTTATTACACAGCATGGCCCCACACATCACATGGCTGAAAGACATCACGTGTTTGCTTACCAATTTTCTTCACACAGGCTTCAGGGTGGAGCACAACAAACAGTTACGCAGTTGAAAGGGAATCCCAGAGAGAACCCCATTGTTGCCAAAGACTAGCTTCTAGAGAGCTTTCCTCATCAGACACAAGACAAGCATCCAGCATACGCTGAATTTCACCTTTATCTAGGTGTACACCAATGAACACCAGCTTCTGCTCATGACAATTTGTCTGTTGCTGCTGCACACCAGTCATACCTTGCTTGTGGTACTGGCCATACACCTTGAAATGACGATGGGTACCTTTAGCATACATGACAACATTTATTGAATACAAACCAGATCGATGTCAAAATTGCCAATGCACATACTTGTAGAATGCAATGAGACCAATCAGGTAGAGATATGAAGATACACTCAGACCACCGTTCTGCTTTACAAAGCTGGGACTCTTTGCTGTGCTTAGGTGGTGGTACAGTAAATCAGCTAGCAGGCGTTTCATGTGTGACATAACAGCACAAAGCACATAAGATCTCACGGGCATCTGAGCATCTTTACTCAACATGTCCTACTAGTCTAACCCAGTGACATCATTCTGGCTAAAGTAGAAAAATCCATATATGACTGTGCATTCAACAAAGGGAGGAGCATCAATCTACACGTACCGCTTTTAGATAATCAACTATAGAGAATTGCACACTTGTAAGACAAGACAACATTATGCTGTGCGGTGTGTAGATGCGACCGCATCACAAGCTAGGGTCACAACAGTCAACAAGCGTATGCCAAATTGTGCCTGTTGAGCAGTGACATTCATAGTGCAGTACATACCTGCTGTAGACCACTCCCAAGCTGTGTTGGGATGGCTAGCAATCCAGAAGAAGCCCTTGGACCTCAACACCACAGGTAGTTTGCTTTCTTCGAGCACTTGCATCCATAGCCTTTGTGGGTGGAAGGCTCTGGTTGCTCTGTACACAAAGGTGGCAATACCAAACTCATCAGATTCAGGTGCATGGGCCTCCCCCAAAAGCTCTTGCTTCCAGCCAGCTGCTAAAGATGCCTTGTCTATGTCAAACCTGCAGAGAATGGCAGACACATGTCACATGCGCTTACATGCAAACCATGCAGTGCCAAGCAAACATTGCATGAAGGGTTCATTGGATGTCTAAATGGATCACAGAGTTGGCCAAAAGTCTGCATGGCGCATGCCGACATCAGAGAGCAAGCCATTCAGATCCTTGCACAAGCGTGTCCATAGTCATTGCGCCTGAGCCTGTTCACTGCAACAACCGTATAAAGTAAATCATGTAAGCTTCCCAGGTGCTGTGGTCAGCATGACATGGAAGCGTTGATAACTACCTTTTAGTGTTCAGGACGACGTGCAAGGGCACATTGCAATGCGTCGAAGTAACTAGATAAGCGCCAGGATTGAGTCTGCTGAGAATTGCTTTGAGCTTCTTCACGTCTTCAGTGCCTACTAAATCTATCTTGTTCAGGACTAGCACATTTGCAAACTCAATTTGGTCGATGAGGAGGTGTGCTATGGTGCGCTGGTCTGAGGCTGTGGAAGCTAGCTCACGATCCAGGAGCAGGTGGCAGCTCTCACAGTCTGCCATAAAGTTGCTTGCATCTACAACTGTCACCTGCATGACATTGCGTCAACACTCATGGTCATGCGCCAAGATGGTGCAAAAATTAATGCATTGGTTGCTAAGCAAACTTATCCATGTCTTGCACAGGCAAAAGCTGACATCTGCCATGCATACATCTGCTTGGTACCCACAAGTTCACACAACTGAGATAGGTGGACACTGATGATCTTCCGTTGACCATGCCTGCTACAGGCTTGTGGTACATGTTTCGTGTTGCCAGCTGCACTTTCATCTGATTGCATTACATCAGGTATGAACACTGTATTGGAAGCTTTGGGCACAGGCCAGGCCAGGCACATACCATGGTATCAATTGTAGCATATTTGTCCATTGTGTTACCGGAAGCATCTGGCATGTGAAAGGTAGCAGCCACCGGGAGAGGCTCACTGATGCCTGCACTGCAATGCTGCTCTTAAAGAAATGCACTGTGCTGCGCTCTCCACTTGACCGCATTGTGTCACGCATCCCCTCTCTTTGCGCTTTCGTCGCACTTTTGTATTAAAGCATGATATCAACATGAATGACATGACACACAGATGCCCATGCTTACTTGAACACCCAGGCATGTCACGCATCAGCACATTTGCGGCCCACATGACCCATGTAGCATGCCATTTGACAAAAAACTTTAGTCTGTGCTGACTCCAAACTAGTTTGTGACACATATCTTGCAGCAATGGTGCAACCAGTTTCAGCAAAGGTGGAACTCTTGGGCAAAATGCCATTTACCAGCAGCGTTACAATGCAGGTCACTCAGGCTTTCCGCGGACCTGTTGATTCAATGAGGAGGTAGTCAAATCTGCCAGCCCCAGCCATCTCTGCAACTTCCTGTGCCATGCAGCAGAACTGCTTTTGTTACTGCTAAACTCAGTCGCTTTGCAGTATGTAGCAATACAGTAGTGTGCAACATCCAACAAAGCATGATCCAAAGCATGATCCGCAGCATGATCTTGGTGTTACACATACACATGTATTTCAGGTCCAGTCACAACTGAGTGGCTGTAGTGGCATTTTTCATGGCTGCTGTGCAAGCACAAGGTGTGGAATGGCTGGCTTACCTGGATCAAGTCTTGTCTGAGGGTGCAGCAGATGCAGCCATTGCTCAGCTCTACCAACTGCTCTTGCACCATTTTTACTTGCTGTGCTGCTCTTGCACCACGTATGAGGTCAGCATCAATATTCAACTCTGCCATGTCATTCACAATGACCGCCACCTAATGAAACATGCGCAAAATTGAGATTGGTATGCGAACAACTGCAAATCGAGTGTTTTCTGAGTTGGTAAGCTGAACGACATGCTGGCTGATGCAGGCCGGCTGAAGCTGCAATGCAGCTGACTCCGTTGACAACTGCTGCAAAGCAACTAGCTTTGGTGATGATAGCCTCGCCACAAACTATAGGCAAATAGAACATGGTGGGCGTTGCTGGCCAGAGTGCAACAAAGCAGAATGTGTTATGCCAGTAGGATGCACAACCAGCTGATGTTTTGGTGATGAACTCTGTGTACATCATGTAGCAAAGATGTGGCACGTGTAAGCAGCGCATAAAGCTGCTCACTCATGTAAGTCATGAACACAGAAACACACAAGGCAGGTAGGACGGGTGGTCACCTTGTACTCCTGTTGATTGTTCAGAATGCGATTCAGTAAAGTTGTTTTGCCAGCCCCAAGGAAGCCACTAAGCACTGTCATTGGAAGTGCTTTACTTACCCCTGCAACAATGTCTCCTGCTCAGCACAAATCAAGAGGGTTGCTCGGAGCACGTTCACAACTACCTGCTGTCTGCAGCTTGCTCAAAGCAGTTTGCAAGGAGCTTGCTGGCTGCTCTGCCATATGTTGCAAGGAGCTTGTTGGCTGCTCAGCCACAGTCTGCTTCATTCTTCTCTTTTTTGGGGTGCGTTGTAAGAGATCTGCCAGTACTTGCTGAGCTTCTGAAAGACCAGCAGTGCTTTGAGCTCTTTGTAAGCCCTGCTGACTGGTTTCTATCGCTTCTGTTTATTGCTGCAAACTGATCAGAGCCTGAATTTTTCTGAGGTAGCCCTTTTCCCAAGATGGCTGGAGTTTCACGACTTGGTTGGCTGCCTCTACAGCCTGGGAGTATTCACCTAGCTCAGCGAGAGTTGCTGATATGTTACTGTGTAGCTTAGCTGCTTCTGTTTTATCATGCGCTTGATAGGCAGCTGCTTCCAGGTACACTTGCAGTGCTTCAGCAAAGTTTCCTGGGCAAATTTGCACAGTGAAGTATGAAATTTGCCAAGACATCATTGTCCTGATCGCTTGCCCTGAAGCACCATTTACCTTGGGCAAACGCAACATTGCCTGCTTGCTTCAAGGCGGTGGCCATGAAAGCTGCTGACCTAGCCTCACCAGCCCGGGAGGCTCATGGATTGAAGGCACAATCGAGAACGCTTTGCACAATCATCAAGCGCTATGTGCAAGAATCTCAGGAGTTTCAGGGCTGCTCCTGAGCCCTCATCGATTGGATCCTGAACTCCACATCAGCATGACAACATGTTTGATGTTTAGATTATTCAGAGTCTGCACTAAAAGCGTTGAATGCGCAGTTCACGCTGCCAGAGTGGGATGTCCGCTAGCCAGCATTGCTGACTCCGCAAGCCCTCACACAAACACGCCACCAGTGACAAACATCCGTGCACAAAAGAAATCTGTGTTATTTCTGCTGATCCGTTGCCGGTTCCAAATGTTCAAAACGCTTGTTGGCAAGCGTGTCAGGCCCCTGACAGAGTAGTGTTGATTGCTTACACACGATACTGAGAGATTCATCGTTTGAGTCACAACGCGACGTACATTGCTATCATGGGTTGCGCTTCCTCGACAGGCAAGTCTGCAGGTTGCCCTATAGGAGCGACACACGTATACAATTAGAAACTTCTGCCTTGCAGCACATGGGCAAGCTGGGTTTCCATCAGGCGACCCAGTAGCTGTTGGGCCGCAATTGAGCGCAGCCTCACCAGCACCTAAAGCTGATCACATAGCACTGATCAGGTCTGCAGTACAGTGTGATACCCAGATAAGTATACTCAAATGATGCCTGTTGATTGAGTTTTATGATTGCCTGCTTCTTGCAGTGTCCCCACCACCGAACCCATACACCAGACACCCGAAAACAAACAAAAATCTGCATCTACTGAAGTCAAGGCCTTGGCACTCCTTGCAGACTCGGCCAATGCTAGGTAATCATTTTAGCATCTTGCATTTCACATAACATGCATTTGCAGTAACGTGAGTAAACTCTTTCAGCTTGATGCAATGCATTTATCGTGAGATAGTCTGTTCATACCGTCAGTGATGACGAGTGCATCACTATTGTTTGGACACTACCAACGCTAAACATCATGCGTGCAGTGGTGAGGGTTGTCAGGTGTCGTGTAGTGAGCCAGCAATCATTGCTACAGAGGTGTCCCCAGCTGGCGTACACTCCTCTCAAGGCATGATGCCCAGCCAAATGGCTGAAATCTGCAGACTGATACTCATCTGGCTCAAGTATGTTGACTTAGCCTGACTGTTTGCAGGACCAGAAGCTTGCACTTCACTGCATGAGGGTGCAGCATATCTGCCTGGTCATGAGGCCAGCACAACAGGTGCTGCAATGCAAAGCACAAAGTCCAGCTCTTCCAGTAACGAAGAGTTAGGTGAGCATATTGGCAAAAGTGCTTGCCCTACGGACTCAGCAACAGAAGCCAAACATGCACAAAGCATCAGGTTACTTTGCCAAGCAAGCTTAGGTGATGGTTGCATTCTGTTTAATTGGTGGCTGTTTAATTGGTGGACCGTTCCACAGTGTCATCCGTGTGTATGTGTGTTTCAGCAGAAGATCATCATGAGGTTGTGGAGGAAGCAAGCAGTCAGACAGATGAAGCCAGGAATGCAGAGCCTGTCAGGCATGACTCCAAACACAACTGCTGTTGCTCCCATGGGTCACACACCCTCTTGTGGTTCCGTGAAAGCTTTATGTAGTATATGCGCTGACTGAACTGCATTACTTGCTGGTGTGTGCCAACAGGCATGAGGAGGAAGTGGCACCATTTCAGGCGGAGACATCATTGACAATTGAGACGGAGAAGTCATTGACAGTAGAGACAAGCGAGGCCTCCCCCTGGACGTACTTGCAGAAGACGTACAGTAATGTGGAGGAGAGTGCAGCCAGCACTGCTGGCCAGCAGCAAACATGCAGGCAGGGCCGCACAACCATTGACCAGGAGGTCACCATTGCTCATCATACTACTACAAGCATGCAGGTCAGCAATACATGACATCTCGGTGTATGTAGCCTGATTCAGGGGTTTTCTCAAGATTTCCAGCTGTCTCCAGCTTGTCTGCATGCATGAATTTCTAGCAAGACAAATTAAGACTGGCGTTGCTCTGTCTGTAAAAGTAGGATGTGCAATGGCAACTGTTGCAAGTGTTGCAGGGTGTCGGCACACAGATTGCCCAGCATCAAGGCAGTACAGTTGAGCCCAGGTGGCAAGCAGATGAGTGGGCCAGCAGGGCTGCTCCCGAGAGTGCCTGGGCTGAGTCCACACCAGGCTTGACTACATCAGGGCTGCCCCATGCAGGCCTGCACAAGCTCCCTGCAAAGCAGCCCTCTGCAAGTATCCCTGCCCCTGCTCAGGTGTGCCCCTTGCAGCTGAGGACCAGCATCCGCTCAGCTGCATTTGGTACATGAAAGCTTAAAGCAGTGACAATTTGGGCAAGGTCCATGCAATTCACATGGTGCAGCTATTGACTTCATGCACCACTAGCCAGCTGCACACATCAAACAAAATTAAAAGCAGGCGTGCTACATTGCAGCAAGTGTTGCAGCTCCATGAAACCTGAGATTACAATGTGCCGCAGGTTGACTGCAATGATTTGGGCATAGAGGATGTTGATGAGTTTGAGGCTGAGCTTGCTGCATTGGGCCAGGTCATTGCAAAGTGATTCATATTAGCTGGCCAGCCATGCAAGTGTCAAAGGCTAACTGCTAATGTGCTCTTGCATCACAACATTGTTTGACACAATATGCACTGGCACAAGTTGCCATGTTAAATGCTGCATGTTTGACTGTGCTTTAGTGAGCCTGCAGTTGCTGAAATTCTTTTGCTGGGGTTCTCCTCTGGATCCATAGTCTAGCAATGACTGCCAGCTTGAAAACAGCATCAACAATGAACGATGTGCATCCTGACAGCTGTGCAAACTTGTACTGTAGACAAACATTATCTACCATAGTACAGACACTAGGAAGATTGTGATGCGCCGCCACTGTTTCATGTTGGTGCACTTTAGCAAAGCATGGACTTTCCCTCATTCAGCATGTCGTCAGCAAACAACAAACAAACAAGCGCCTCCAGATCTTGGATGACAGTGTACAGTGTCTGCTTTCTGGCTATTCTGTATTTCAGGGCAAGTTTCTGGTGCTCTGCATGCTTCCAGGGCATGTGGGCAAGTTCTTGCTGTCCAGTTGTCATCAGCTGCTGCTTGTCCTGCTCAATAGTGGTCGACATCTCATCGAGTAATTGTTGGCACTCTGCTGCAATGCGCACAGATATTGCCCTGCAGCACTGATTTGTCTGACTCCAACAATCGACATCTGTGCATTCAAAAGACACATGCATGACACCAAATGTATCATGTTGCAACCCTGTGCTGTTAGTGCTTGTACTGTAAGTCAGCTTTGAAATATTGAAGGATGTACTCGAATACGTACACATTCATGGAACATAACAGATATCCTACCTTTCTTGTGCTGGCTCTAACTTGCGGCAATGATGCTGTGTAGGATGCATGTCAGGTCCAGACTGTGCATCACCCTGCTGCACCCCTGCCTGATGACTTTCACAGACGCAGTCTGGCCACGTGACTTTTGTGCTGCATGCGTCTGTGCTGTTTGTGCAATTGTCGATGATGTATATAACACTGTGATCTTTTCTGTGCATGGATGTTGCATATGCCATTGAAGCATTTGGACTTGAGAGGCTGCTAGGCTGCAACTTCACCTCTTTCAAAGATAAGACTCCACCCTGCAAGTTTTGCCAGTTCATGCTGGTGTGCAGCTGCTGGGGTGATATGATGCTTTGTTTTGCTGCAACCCAGCTTATCACATTGGAGCCAAGTACAGACCGTGCACACACCTCAGAACCATCAATGACACCATGACTGGCAATTGAGAATGCATGTGACTGTGTGCATCATGCATTAAGCGCAGGGCTGCCTGGAAATGAATCTGCAGCTGAGGCAGCACAGTGCGACATGCTAACCTGTTGGCTGGCTTGCACAATGAGCACTTCCCAGATGCTGCCAAAATCTTCAAACACCTCGTACATAGCCCCCTCAGATCCATGACCAGGCACAAAACCATACTGGTAAAGCATATGCTGCAGAGGATGGCGACCATAGTCCAGTGTCACTTGCTCTCCTGGTTGATGTTGTTGCTTGGCAACCAGCTCCACAGTCCTGCAGCAGCAGTACGTACGCTCTGTAACTAGTCTTCATTGCTTTGACATACAGGCAGTCTCAATAAGCAGAAATGTCATCTCTTTACTGAAAGCCATACTTTGAACTGGTTTAGTGCGAAAGCAGGCCAAATACCTGTGGCCCTGATGTTGCTGACCCCAGACCAGGTGAGCAGAGCCGCCTTGGCCCATGTGGTTGCACATATCCACAACTGGCACCAAGCATGGTCCCCCGCACTGCAGCACCATGTCTAGGCTCTACACACACAAACGCAGATGCAGGACCACACATTGCTCAGAGGTGAGGGCATTGACAACATGTGCCAATGGCCAGGTGGCATGCAGCTTACGGTCTTAACTGTGCCTGTTTAAGAACAAGTTTAGTCACTGTCAAGGGTCCAGCAATGCACAATGCATAAGCCTTTAGCAGCTCTCAAATATTGTCACAGAGATATGTGCATTGCAAGCTTAAGCCATGCCTCAGTCAGAATGCATGCCAAGTTAAGATGGCAAAGCACCTGCCTGCTCATGTGGACAGGTGGATGCTGTAGGCAACCCAGCGTGCTGATGCGGTGTGCAGGTCTTACCTGGTCTACACTGCCTGCACTGCCTGCACTGGACTGGCTGGGAGGTGCAGCCTGGATCATGGAGGGGGGTGATATGGCTCTGCTTCGCACCAAGCAGTGTGCCCACATGAAAGAGCCCAAGTCCACTGTGTTTCCTGTGCAGTCAGAGCGCATACACACTCACACTACTTGTCCCTTCCGGCAGTGTGTCTTCATGCGACCAATGTCTCCTGCCCCTGTCAACACTGTGCAGAAGAAGACAGGGCCAGATAGAGCAACACCAACGTCCATGTAAAAACACTCTGAAGTGGCATTACAGGACTACTGATACTGGCTTGTGGAGACAAGTTCCATGCTGGACTGACCTGCATGACCAAACAGTTGGCAATGCAACGCCGCCAGGCGGTCACGCTCCTTGAGTGTTGCCACTTTGACAGGCTCGTATTGCAGCTCATCCAGCTCTGCTGCACTGGAGCAAACACATGCACCAGTTTGAGTGCATGTTTGAGCTTGCGCCTGACAACACCTACCAAATTGCAAGCAGTGAAACTTTTCAACAGAGCATCCAGAGGTCATGGTCCAGCGACCACATGTACTCCTGAATTTGCATGTGCAATGCAGGTGTGCACCCCAACAGCAGGCATGTCCAACTGTATACAAACCAAAGCCTATACATGCAATGTCAGACATAAGATATGATGTGCTCTTCCTCAGTAGAGTCAGGCCATTGGCAGTGTGGTGTTTACAGACATGTGCAGCAAGCTGACACCTGAAGAATAGAAGGTGTGGGGTTGAAGGGCCTGAAGGATACACACACATCCCCTTTGCATTCAGTGGACAGGGGAGCAGCTGCAAGTAGCAAGCCCACTCCGAGTCATTGTTGGCAAGAGCCAGCAGCAGGAACAATGCCAGCAACAGCAGCCATGTGCTGCCTTCTGGTACCAAAGGACTTCCGGCTTGCAGCAGATTAGCAAGCGCACTCACTCCATGCGGCATCAGGCCTGCGTCAACTGAATTCAGCAAGGGAAACACTTGCGGATTGCCTTCACCCAACACTGAGTGCTGTGATGCATGCATCTAGTGCAGAGACGCCATGTATACATGATGTAAACACTTTGCTTCATGAGGCTGTTACCATCCCGCTCAATATACAGCATGTATAACGCAGAAGCCAGTGCTGCAACTTCAGCAGTAGATGAGTTGTACTGCTTGAGTTGGTGTGAAGGTATGCTGCAGCAGTCTCCACAGATATGCAGCTGCTCCAAGGCACCATCATAATGGTTTCAGCTGCATTCAGCATTTCCTTCCCACATACTCCCCTGTACAACAACAAGCAGGCAGAGGCTCAGATGTCGACCTGAATCGAAAGTGCACTCCTGGATAAATCGCATGGAACGCCTCACCTGCTGCCAGCATTATCGTTGAGTTGCAGCTTGCTGGCTGTGCAACCTGAAGCAGTATGCCTGCGTAAGTTCAGTGTACCTGAAAAGGCGTTGATTTTGGTATCGTGTCTACTTACTTAGACTTTCGCACAGCCTGGAGAAATCGTCGTCCATCAGATTGATCCCGAATGAACGCTTTTACCGTCTATACGCCGTTCCAGACCTGGCAAGGAAAGTGCAGTACGCAGATACTATGGCGACATACGCATTGGCATCACCTCGATGAAGCAACTTTGGACACTTCACAGAGCCTCAAAAGCTGGTTGAGACTGGCGCAAAGAACATGCAGTACTGCATAGCACTCAACATGCACAAACAAGCTGTAACTACACTTGACTGAGCTAAGAATATCAACAGGCGTTGCTGTGCTGCCCATAAAATCAAGCAGCAGAACAGTCACAACATGACTATGTAGTCTTGGTGCCCCTATGAGAGCTGTTCATCCTACATCTCAACTTTGTCACCCACTTGGCAATAGCAACATTATGTGCTCAAACTCTCAACAGACTAAGCCTGGCTTGGAGGAGTGTAGTAAAATCGATGTTCATGACAGCAACTTCAGCTGAATTCAGTCATAAACACCGCAGCATCTGCTCATGCTGCACAATCAAATTAGCAGACTTCAGGAGCATACTCGTTCATATGTGTCTGAAGAACAGGTTCACACTTGGGCACACTTGTTCGTCAGTGTGCCTAGATTGACTGCCTGAGGCAGTGCTCAGCCTGGCCCTTCTTCAACACACACATGAGGCATGACAACGCAGGTGCTGGGAAACAAATCAGCTAAGCTATTGAGGAATAACTGCACTCTCTGTCTAAGGACAACTCGTTGAAAACCTGAATGGCAACCCTGCATTTGATTGCACATCATTGCAATATGTTGCAACCGCATTGACATGCAATCCTTTGACTGTAGGCCTCAATTGTTGTTGGCATAGCCATTTCACAATGGAAAATGACTTGTATCTCATGTGACAACTGAGACTGCTGGGAAATTTTGATTCTGAACAAAGCTGTGGGCAGCATCAAGCAGCTGTTCCAGAGGTTCCCAGGGCTGTACATATGATACAAGGTAGTGCATCCAGTGGTTGCGGCACAACGCGTGAAGAGGGGTGTTAGATTTGCCAGGACACATGCCCTTCTCCAGGAACAGCAGGCGCTCCTCATCAGTGAGGGCCTGCCATGTTGGCTCCTTGAAGAGGACCTGTGGGTAACAGGTAGGGCAATGAGCCAGAGCTACAAGCAAAACACTGGGCCAAGGCATGAATGAATGAGCATACACTGCTGCTGGAGCAGGTGATCATGTGCAGTCCATAAGCAAGACTTGTGCAGCACACATCGTTGGTGTGTGACAAGCTCAGTGTGACAAGCTCAGACCCTATGACAGATGGCTGACTGCTGAGCAATCAAGTCTCAGTATGAAAAAAACAGGTTTGCGAATGCTCGTATGGGGTGTCACGCACCTCAGTGTGGTAATGGAGATGAGAGACATCTGTGAGTCTGGTCCAGGCAACCTGAGCATGCAGGTCAAAGTCTGCTGCAATGCTCTGTGCCCACTCATGTGCCTGCTCTGCATGCGGCCATGGGATCAGCTCAATGGCAGCAGCTCCCTGCAACCACACATATGTACACCATCATTCTGTATGCATCAGGCTGCTGCATTGCATACCCATGTCTTATTGCTCTTCACATCTGTGTTGCTGACTCAATGGTGCCCAGCATGCTCTGCAGGCAAGCCCAGGCTGGCACATGTGCAGTACAGCAGCTGCTTGCCCTGCAGGCAGACAGGCTGGCACAGGGGATGCTGCTGCCAGTCTCAACTATAACATGCTTGGCAGCCAAGTTGGACGCCTGCTGTACCTGTGGAAGAAACAGCAGATCCGCCATGGCTGCTCCGTGAGTCCAGATGAGGATGGAGGTTTGCTGGAAGAGGGCAATCTGGTGGTGCAGGTCCAGGCCTTGCAGGTCCACAACCTGCACCACACTGTGGGCCCACTTCTGCAGGATGCGCGCCTGCACCTCTCCTGCATTCAACAGGTGCCGCCCTGCCTTGTACGACCGGTTCACAATTGTCACCCTCACTGGCTTCTTACTGGCCTGCAGTGCACCAGTTTGCCAGGTCACAGCATGCTGCATGAGTTTCTTTCAGCTTTTATGCAAATTGAGTAACAGTAATAAAAGAAACAGGAGCAAGGACATTGTTTGACAGGTCAATGATGTTACTCGACTTCGTTGCTTAAAACAGGGTCCTTGGCAATCCAGAATGTAGTGACTGTTCAGGATATGAGGTCGCCCCACACCCCACAGTGCGACCAGCAGCAGACGTTGCTTGTACATACTGGCTCATGCTCATGACAAGCTTAGTGCTGAGTCAAACAGGTAAGCATTGCCTGGAGTATACAACACAGTCTTACCACAGCAGTGTCAAACGGGACAGCCAAGCATTGAGCAAGGCGATGCCGCCATGAACGCATTGACTCTGCAGGTGATGCCACAAAATGGTCAAAAAACCTGCATGTACACAAGCTGTTCAGTGGGGCCTGAACCACATGCATCACATTGCACCCTGCAGGCTCTGTATGCACATGGCTTCAAAGCTCTTTCACTTGTGCCTACAAGTGTTGTTGCTCATGGTACCTATGCAAGGTAGTGAACGGTATTGGAAATAGTGGGCAGGACAAAACCAATAGTAGGGCAAAGAAGGTGGGTTGTGCAATGTGAGTGGCATGAGTACAAATTGAAGAAAGGTAGATCCAAGCTGAGTCTGTATGGCAGGCTACGAGTGCAGCTCATATTGTGGTGAAAGGGGGGTGCATGCACACAGAGGGCTAGACTATGCACCTTGGCCGCCATTGGTGAAAGGCTCGCACATCAGGGCCCATGCCAGCAATGGCCTTCTTAAAGAGGACCACCTGCACATGTCATGCATGAGCCAGGCTGCCTGCTGGCTGGAGTGCACTGAACGACAGTGGAGCACCGCACTGCACAGCCTGACTGGGTGAAGGGCAAGCAGAGGCGGCAAGGGCACACATATGACACATATACACACATGCAATCAGATGGAGTTTCAGCCAGCTGGACCGTCTGCACTAAAGTCTACAGACAGACACATAGACAGCCGTTTGTGGGTACCTTGCCATAGTTGGTGTGCTCTTTGATGTGGCGGGGCGGAGTGGGGGAGAGGCAGGAGTAGAGAGGGTTGAGGGCCGGCAGGTGGGCAGCCAGGCCAGTCAGGTGCTCGCCTCGCTCCTCCAGCAGCCACAGCTGGACCTGGCTTCCCTCATCATAATTGCACAGATCCAGGTATTTGCATAGCACATTGTGCCACGTGGGCAGCGTCTCTATGAAGACGTGATAGTAGTTGCCAGCGTTGACTTGATGTCCCAGCAGGGCCAGTGGCACATCCTCAATCTGCACATCAGGAGACATGCAGTCACAGAGCAGGGATGATCGTATTGGCAGGTGCTTTCTGACAACTATTCAAACAGTAGTCATGGCTGAGCTGGGATGTTGTCTTGGAAGGGGTCTTGAGTATCTGGCAGTTTGATTTGTTCTAAGGTCAATTGCTCACACATGTCTTGTATACAGCATGTGCCCTCTGCATCGCCCCAAACAAATGGCAAAGGTTGATGGTCTTGCAGCAGTACATGGTGCACACCTGAGCACTACTCCAAGCTTGTAGCAGATCAGCCTGCTGCACGACCTGGATGTTCAGGCGCGTTGGTTCCAGCCAGTTGATGTCTATGTCTGGCAACACCAAATCACCTGCAGATCCAGGCAAACCCATTTAGGCAGACCCCATTCATGCTGCCTCTGTCAATTACCCTAGAACACCAGCATGCAAGAGAGATCACAGGCTAGCCTTGATGACTTTCTGGAAAGCTGACACAGGGCTTGCGTATGAGTACATGGACTAACTCACCATTAGCCACATACAGCAGCTGGCCCTCCCATAGCACGATGTTCTTGAAAATGCAGACTCTGTGTTCAGATTTGCCATCCTCAACAACACACTGCACCATCAGTATGGGGATATTGCAGAGTACTTTCTAACAGCTAGAAGGTGAAAGTATCTCATATGCAATTGCTGTTGAGGTGCATCACCAGATGCAAACTGATTTTCACATTGCACCTCATGGCTTGAAAGAGGCAGAGACACATTCTTTTGGCTATGGGATGCATGCTGATGATGAAGTCGGTGTCCTTGTCCCACAGCCTGCCCAGCCATTGATACCCCTGAATGCTGTCCTTGTGCTGGCAGAATGACCTAAATACCAGCAAAGGCCAGTTTGCTTGCTCAGTGCAATGGTGTGTACTGTGGGTAACCAGGTGCTGCTTATGGTATGTACGCCGCTTGCAACAAAAGCTGTGGCTCAATGAAAGTGACTATCACCAGTAGTACAGCAACCCAGATCAGCATGCAGTGCCATTTCGGCAGTGCCGCCGTCCGCATGAGCTCACGGGGTCACCGCGGAAGCTGCCATCTTGCGCACAAGGCCTTAAACGTTCTCAAATGGGTGCTCCAGAAACGAGTTGAGTACGCCGCGGTCCTAGTCACACAGGTCGCATTGTTATCCAAGGACCGACACCACAGACCGCGCCGTCGTCGGATGCCCGGACATTTTCAATCTGCCGACCTGAAAGGAGACGCGGCGGCCCGGTCACAACTTAATGCTCAGGCAAGCGCGTAAACTGGGTCAACTTTGATGCTAGCTCGGGGTGTCGCATAGTCGTTGAAGAGAGAGCGAGCGAGTGGTGCTTTCAAGAGAGAGAGAGAGAGAGATTACAATTTCAAAAACATTTTGGTGAATCAAATTGCGGAAACGAACATAAGTGACACGCTGGCATGTAAGTTTGCAGGTACGGCATGTAAGTTTGCAGCTTCAGGCAGACCATGGTCAAAACCTTGCAGGGACAAAAGTGAAGAAAAGTTTTCCAGGTGTCATGTGAAGCAAAACCGGAAGAACTTTGTGTACGTATTATGTATCTGCAAGTTTTGTGTACGTACGGAAGTACGTGTGGTGGAACTTTCACGCCAAATCATAATTGTTGAGCACCTGCAGGTGCACTGCAGCACACGCGCAGGCAGCAGGCTTCCATGACAAGACCTGCGTCGGATGGATCTTTGTAAAGTTCTGTGGGTCAAACATGTACAGGGGGGGGGGGGGCCTAGCTAGGGGCAACCACAACCGTACTGGTCAGTATCACGTGACTAAATTAGGTGTATGGTTGCTGTGACTGACTGCTGGTGTTGCCAAATGGTGATATGGATCTAGCCAGCTTACTCGGAAAAGGTGAACATCGGCCCTGGAACAAGTCAGGACGACTGTAGTTGTTGCCTGCCGTTGGTTGACAGGCAAGCATTAGACGTCTACATTTCTCTCACGTACGTGGCAAATACGTGTGCTGCCCGCCATATTGTTGGCATCACGCATGCGCAAGGCACCCTGCCCAACTTGCCATGATGATTACAAAAGTTCTGGACAACTTGGTCAATTTAGCTCAATCAAGAGCCGGAAGCTACCTCAGCAGCTGACTCCTCTTCTCTGTCCTCTTCTGCCAGATTCCATCCTACAGAAGTTTCGCACGGCTCTGCATCTTGCCTCGGCTGACGGAACCTACCAGCTGCGATGTACATTGCTGGACGTCAACTATCGCATGAGCGTCTCGCTGTGCGTCAGTAACGTCACTGCTCAGTCCAGCAGCACAAGCCTGAGCGCGAGCCGGCAACTGCGTGAGCTGCCGCTGTACATGTAACAGGCACTGGGGCTGAACATGCTTGTTGTGCGCACGTTCAAGGGCAGCTCAAGCGTTGCAATCGCTCGGCAGCGTGCTTGCTGCTACACGTGCACGCGCGTTTGCGCTCGCGCTGGACCGGCCAGAAGGGCTTACAACGCTGTCAAGTCTGAGGCAGCAGCGCCAGAGCTGAACAGGCGTGACACAGATATACGCAAGTTGGATGTCGTTACTACATCAGGCGTTCAGAAAGCATTAGAGCGCAAATCAAGCCGGTCGAACACACCAAATGTCAAGATTTTGGACTGTTTACCCGTTACCAATTACACAGAGTTACTGAGCTCATCTGGTAAAGCCAGGAACCCCGGTGGTCTCACTACTGTGCTAGAGAGTTACAGTGAGCAGCCAGCAGATGACCGCATCCCATTGCACGGTGGCCTCCCTCACCCAGATGCCTTCCCATTTTCACAGCTCAGTGTCACGCTCAAGAGCGGCGCTACATTAACCATCGACAAAGTAGACCTGGCAAGTGAAAATGTGCAACACCTGGTTTGTCTCCGCGTGCAGTCTTTACATGGGTTAAGTGGACTTGCACTGCCTGCAGGTAACTGATGCACAGCAGTATGCTACACATCTGCTGGTATGCTGATTGCCGCTCAAGCTCAAGCAGTGCTGACCCAGCTGCAACACTAGCACAGGTCACATGACTGTGTGCATGCTCATAGCTGACTCACAAGGGGAATCTAGGGGGTTGTGCTTTGCTGCAGGGCCTTCCTCAATTGCAGGAGTGGACGCAAGAGCATGTGAGTCTGCAGCACAACCCGCCTGGTCCCTTTCAAGTGCTCATCAGCAACGGCAGTAACCATGCCATCGAGGTCAGCTGTTTGCCATGTGACAGGGGTTCCCCGCATGCTTGCTGTGCTGCTCCTGGCCCCTCATTGCCTTGTTGCTAACTTGTGTGCATTTCAAACTTGGTATCATCCTCTGCTGTGGACTATTCTGATGCAAATGTGTGTGAGCAACTTGCTGCCTTTACTCAAGACATCAGCTGCCCTCAACAGTTTACAGCTGCAGATGGTGACAGACCTGCTTTTGGAGCGTGGGGACAGCATCTTGGTGGAGGAGTACACATACTTCTACATGGTGGACTCTGTGCTAACCGTCAAAGGATACCATGCAGTACCTTTGAAGATGGATAATCAGGGAATATGCCCCAGAAACCTTAGAAAGGTGCATCAATGCTGAGCCAAGCAATGCATGCACATGCTTCATGCAGCAAAGACATCATGTGCAGTCTCTATGGCAAGCTGACTTGTGTTGGCATGACTGCAGGTGCTGGAGGAGAGGGCAGTGACAGGGCAGCTACCCAGAGTCTTGTACACGGTACCCACCGGTCACAACCCTACAGGTCAGCGTCACAACCTTCTCAATGCACACGCGTCATCACATTGAATGTGGCCTATTGTGCATGTGCAGCTGTAATTGATCCTCGTGTCAGTGCATTTGTGTCGCTGCTCTGCCCTGCCCTGCCTCACCCTGCCTTGTCCTGCTTTTGATCTTGAGAGCAGCATTGGAGCAAGGTGTGCAAGGCAACAATGCAGGCATAGTGACGCCCCTTGGCAGGAAAAGGGAGATCTATGGGATTTGCCAGGAGTACGGCATCACCATCGTTGAGGATGACGCTTACTACTACCTGCAGTATCCCAGCCTGCAAGGTAGCCCTTCTCATCTGCTTCTGTGCCTGACAGGCCATAATGCTTCATAGCAAAAGTGGAGTGTCACCAACAACTTACTGCCTGGCATCTGCCAGACGAACCCATCTGCATGTTTCCACTACAACAGAGTATGTCTGCTCAAGATAAAGCTTCACCATGGATCACTGAGCTCAACAGCTCTTAAAGAGCATCAGCAAGTCAAGCACAGTATGGGGCAATTGCTTCTGCTTTATCACCTTACTCATGGTTCCGTTTGCCGATGTCTGGTAACTCGTCAAGCGATGTACAACTAGGGGTTGCCTTAGTCAGTAGTATCATCCTTTTGTGATGTGCTCATTGGAATGACAGCACAGCATGCATTGTAGGGGCAGTGCCAGGGCTTCAGCAGTTGGTGCCCAGTTACCTGTCAATTGATACAGACTCAAGAGTGGTCCGCCTGGACAGTTGGAGCAAGGTGCTGGCCCCTGGGCTCAGGTTGGGATGGGTGACAGGGCACCCAGATGTGGTGGGCTTGATGGCTTTGGCCCTGCATGCCTCCCTCAATGGGCCACCAGGCATATCTCAGGTCTGCACCACTCATCACACTCAGCTTCCAGGATACACTTCTAGCACAGATGAAGGGTACACAAAGCAAAGACACTAATGCTGTTGAATGCTGTTATGTGCATAAGCAGGATGTTGCAATCGTTTCCTGTTGATTTAGTTGTGATTGGCCAATTGTACATGGCATACCCTGATGGTTGCCAGCATAAATTTACCTTTTTGCCAAGGCTAAGGCCCTACCCCATGAGGGGGCATCGCTCTTATGATGGTGCAGTCTTTCAACCACACTTGTTGTAGGATCCAGTGCAGCATGAGACAGGTGCTGAATGAGGTGTTGCTTGCAGGCTCTGATGATTGCAGTGACACAGCATTGGGGAGCAAATGGCTTTCAAGAGCATTGCATTCACATGCAGCAAGTCTATCAGCACCGAGCAAACGTGATGCACACAGCCGCAGCCAAGGTGTGCTGCACCATCAGCTTCGGCTGCTGCATGCTGACTCTGCTGTTTGCATATGCAATGGCAACTACTACAATAGCAGGAAAAGCAAACATCTAGGTCACCAGATCCTCTGTTGCAGTGCATCTGGCTTCATGAATGATGACGAACAGGCTAAGCACTTGGCCCAGCATCAACATGAATGACTGGTATGTACTGTCTATTGATGTGCAATAATGGCATGCAATTTCAAGTCAAGTAGAGTTCACCACAGCAGGTATGACTGAAGACTTGTTAATCCCTTCTCCCATTCCATATGATTTAACACAAGCATACCTGAAGCAACAGTGTTGCCTTTTGTATGTGATGTGCAAAAACCATTCTGCATAGTGTCATCTTTCAGTACGTCATGCAGGCACTGGCTCATCTGGCAGAGTGGCAGAGGCCACAGGCTGGCATGTTCATCTGGCTCAAGTTAAGTGGAGTGGAGGATGTCGACGAAGTCGCTAGCGAGTTGGTGCAGGCAAATGTTATGGTTCTGCCAGGAAAGCTTGCCCACTGTCAGGGGGCTGACGCAGCATATCCATGCCCATACATTCGCCTATCATTTGCCAATGCAAGTGAAGCTCAGATTGCAGAAGGCATGCAACGACTGGGCAATGTGTTGCGCAAGCATGAACACCTCCATTTGGAAGAGGTTACAGTTGTACCATCAGACCAACACTAGTTAGCCATTGGCATGCCACATGTTGGCCTGAACAAAGGGAGGCATGATAAATACCGTTGCATATGTATCTGTATTGCTGGCGCTTCTGCTCACAATCAGTAATGTCTTGCCACATCAGTAATGTCTTGCCACAAACAATTAGGCTTCAGCTCTTGTCATGCATTTGCTTTGAACCTCGCTTTGTACTCGTCAGCTTGCAGGTGTACAACGGGACTATCCATCAAGGTAGTGCCAGCTTAAGCTTGTGTGCAATAGATTGAGCAGACTATCGATAGACGTGTATACTTTGTTTTGGCTGCAATCCTGTAGTTTGAAGTGTGGACCTCGACATGAACAATTGTAATGATACAATTCAAGCAGGCAGGCACATCAAACTAGCTTGCATAATCGCAAGATACACAACTGCATGCAAAGCACTTACATGTCAATGGACCACAATGGTCAACCTGGTTGACGACTTTTCACACATAGCATGGTATTGATGAGCACGCTAGAAAACATTGCACAATCATGCAAAGTCTCGCAGCAAGTTGACTTGATATAGTCCTGTCAAGCACATGGTGCACCTCACATACGATCCAGCCCCTAACATCTTTGGCAATGTTGTCCATCCTCTACATGTACACCAGCTGATGCTGTCTAGCTACCTTTACAATGCTGCTCTGCGCAAGCTTGACTAGTGTACATATTGCATAAAGTAGAATCTGAAGTGGTCATCACTCCCATTCTCCCCAGTCTTCATCACGCTCTGACCCTGGCCCACCACTGGTGTCCACTTCTCCATTATTAGAAACATCATCCAGTTCATCAATTTCACTGTTGTCGTCATTGTCTGCTGCTGCAACAGAAGCCTCAGAGCTTGACTTGACGGCAGCCAATGGTGTTGCTGCTGTTTTGGCCTGTGGTGCTGGTGCTTGATTAGCTGCTTCAGTGTGCTCTGCTGAAACAGTGCTAGCAAGTGTGCCAGAGCCTGAAGCAGCGCCCTGCTTGCTAGGGCTCTTTACAACAGTCCAGTGCTCATTGCCGCTGCCACTTTCACTGCTGGTTACAGTCTCTGTTGCTGATTCATCGCCTGCGGTTGAAGCTGCCTTGTGATGTTCTTCCTGATGTGCTTCTATGCCATGATTTCCATTGCCAGCTGTGACCACACTCTCTTCTGGCACAACTTGCATTGCTGGTGTATGCGCTCCAGATGAAGCAGGTGCAGCAGCAGGTGCAGCAGCACTGTCTGCTGCAGTCGGCTCACTCGCTGATGTTTGCTGTGTCTCTGAGGTAGCAGAAGATGACATGGAAGTCTCTTCTGGCGAGGCAGAGGACAAGGGTTGCTGTTCTGATTGGACACTTTGTTCCTCAGCATCGTCCCAGGCAAGCTCTTCTTCCTGCTGCGGCCTGCTAGCGCGCTGGGCCACCTCCAGCCTCTGTGCATGGCGAGCCTGCATTACCCAAATTCATCCTCACTGACTCAGAAGCACCACTTTCAGTCAGACAGACGTGTTTGTGAGACAGACAAACAATATGTAGACTCCTTGTTTGCTTTGCTGAAGGGTTTCAGGGGTGCACACACAAGTGATGTCATACAGGATTAAGATGGCATGTCCATCATCCTGCACAATCAATGATCAGCGTGTAATTCTCTTTATTTACTTTGGCAGTTGGGACACAGACAGCAGGCAGAGCAAAATGATGCTTGAGATGCATATTGTTGGGTTGTGTTATGTCCACCTGTGGCAGTGGTAGTGTTGCAATCAGAACACTTCCACTGCCTGTATGTGGGTGCAATTCAGCAGTTGACAGGCTTGCTTCTGATATGTTGACACTGACACACATTTGACTGCACATACAGCCAAAGTCTACATCACAACACACTGAAGCAGAGCAACTCAAAGTCGTAAATCAGCTACCTCAAGCAGGTGGAGGCGATAGAAGTAGCGTGTCCAGAAAGCCTGGTAGTCCACAATGACGGGCACAATGCGAGCCTGCAGCTCAGCCATGAAGGCATTGTCTGCAGTCAGGTCATCAACAGCTGGCTTGTAGCTGGCCAGATCAAACTTTGAGCGCCAGGCCTGATAGTCAGCCGTATCTGCAGGCTCATCGCAGTAGGTGGCGCTATCACGCTGCATGCTGCTGATGTCTGCTTCCAACCGACTGTACTTGCCCTTGCTCAGAGGGCGGGAGCCCTGCCGCTTCATCCTGCTTTTGGTCTTGTCACTGGCTGACAGCTCCTCTACTACTGTATCCCGCACCTGCATCAGCTTTGTAATGTGGATTAAATTGACCTGTTGCACAAGAAAGGCGCAGAAACCCATCATCAACGAAAACTTCAACCACAATGCTAAGCTGCTTTCAAATCATCAGTTCCTTCCAGCAAGTGGACGCCACACACTAACAAGGAACACGTGCGCAGCATGGCTCTGCTGTTCAGACTCTTGACAAAAGGGAAATTGCAAGGCTGTTGTAGTCCATGTGGCACAACACTGTTGTGTGTGGCCAAGCCAACAGACCATATGTGTATTTGACTTGAAGCTACCTGGTCAAAGAGGTCTGTCGTGCGGGTTACCAAGGTCTTGCGAAGACCACCAAGGCCCACGCCCAGCTTCTGCAGATGGACTGCCAGCTCCTTTCTCTTCGTGTCCAGCTGGGCAGTGGCCTGCATTGTTAAAGCACCATAACCTTTACCATATGCGACAGGAACTCAGTGTCAAACAATGTGCACTGATATCCTCTCCGCCGGGCAGCAGAAGTTGAAAGTACAGTTGGAGACTAACAAGATGACCTAAGCCACATGCATGATCATCAATAACTGTCCATGGAGTTGAATACATGTTTTGAGTGATGCAGACAACATTGTATTGTACATGATGCATGCAGCCAAATCCCTACATCTTTGGGCAGATGCTCTTTCGCAACTTCAACCCGTTTGACTGTTTCTTTCCTCAGCTGGTGCTCTTCCTCCCGCACACCCTTACTGAAGGCTTCCAATTCAGCTCGCCAATTTGTTTCCTTCAGGCCTGTGGTGATCTCTGCTGTGTTCTTCTTCACAGAATCTGCTAAGGATGATGCAACACCCCATAAGCTAAACCCAGCTTGGTCCTTGCTGCTGACAGTGTCCTCGGGGCTGAGAAACACAGTCACATTGGTTTCCTGTTCTGTCTTGTCATGATAAGCAACTGCTGTTACCTTGCATCATCTGACTTGTCAGCTTTACCCTCTGCTACCGTCTGCAATAGCAAACATCACTTTGTGAGGCACACCCAAAACCCCGGTGCCGGTGCAGCGATGGCCGTCAACTTTGTACCTGGTCTGCGGCTTCAGCTCCAGTGTCCTCCCCCCAGGTGGCGGACACGAGTTTGGCAAACATAGGGCTTGTTTCGCGACAGATCTTATCGCAACTCCCGAGCCTAACACATCTCGTTGAGGGGTCTGCCTGTCCGGCAACAAACTAAAGGGATCTGCACAGCACGAACGCTATGGCAATTCATGTGAGGGTTGCAAGCTTGTGCGCGAAGATGGCCCCGCGATGCTCCGAGCAATTGCAGTGTTGGTTTTGAGCTGGTGGACCCTTCATATTCCCGTTGTCTTTTGTGAAGGCTTCTTATAAGATGGCTAATTAGTTGGCACAAACCATCTCAAGCAGACCACAGGAAGCCGATGTGTCAAGCTGAGCAGAACCAGCTCCAAAAGGTACAGACCGCACCCTGCTTCGTTTATTCTGTGCTTGTCAAGGCATCGTTCATGGCCTGTCTTGTTGAGTTTCAAGGCAGGCACTGCGACTGATGCGAAAAGAACTAGTCCCATTAGGCCGAGAGTGCGCGTAAGCCCATCGCAGTCTTGCATAGGTATCGTGGGACACAGTCAGGCAATACGTAGATGGGTTGCGATCAGACTTGCTTGCCCTGTCTGCATGTCTTGGATGCAGCTGCTTTGGACGCTCATCTCCCGGTTATATTGCAGGGTAACACTGTTGGACGGATTCTGTTCGTAGGGGCGCCGCAAGCCGGCAAGTACAGTCTCGTGAGTTGTCTGCTCAATCCTGCAAAGACGCTTAGCAAGCAGTCTGAGTCCAGGCAAATTTGGCATCTCGACACCAAATATTACACCACAGCAGTCAGTATCAGCAGGTTACATCCTGCAGAACAGACAACAGAACAGGCTTTGCTCAGTCAAGGACTAGTGCTAGTATTTGATGCAACCTCAGAAGCGTCATTTGTGGCAGTCAGCAAATGGGCAGCGTCGCTGCCCAAGTCAGTTGGTGACATCAGGCTGTGCATTGCCAACAGGGTAGATCAGCTGCCAAGGCAGCCCATCACTAAAGCTGAAGCAGTACCTGAGTTGCAGCGTAGCAGCTGGCTGCAAGCAGCCCAACTATGGTGCACAGACAATCAGTTTGAGTACGTAGAAGCCAGCAGCACAGACAGGAAACTAGATGAGAGCCTGGTATGGGATGAGCAACAGCAGGGAGTCTGCAGAATCAAGCAAGCCTTGGAAGCCAACTACTGGCCAGGTCTTGAGATGAAGCAGCACCACTCACAAGCCACAGCACCAAATGCAGACAGCTGTCAGGGGTCATCTCAAACTGGTGTGACCAGTGGCACATGCCAATCTGATGAGACAGCCAACGGCTCTTCAGGCAACACAGAGTCTGACCCAAATGGCTTTGAGGACTTTCAATCAGCAGATGAGGCAGACTTGGACCAATTTGACACCATGTTTGGAGAGCTACGCGGTATGAACCCTCATTCTAGCTGCACTAAACACGCCTGTGCTAGTGTCAACAGATGCATCAACAGACATTACTTCACTTCAAGCTGCAATTGTGTTATGCAGCAACACGAGACAGGCTGCAGGATCTACCCAGAGATCAGAGGCAGCTCGCAGCAGCTGATGTAGCCTTACGCATTGCAGCCATTCTGGGACTCAATGAAGAAAGCGATGATGAGGAATCAAGCTGACAGTGGCTTCAGTGCAATGCATTTCTGTTCAGTCTTGTACAGCATTCTAGCAAACTCCGGGTCACAGTCCTGACATGGGGTTTCTTAGATGAATTGTGGTTAGCAAGACCCAGTGGGTCATGAGTGGCAGAACTGGTCTACTTATCGCAAATATCAGTAATGTTGATGCAACACAGCATGCTCTGAGCGTTGTTCACGTGACCTCGCATGCAAGCTTGCGCAGAATAGCTTCCTGCAGACCCTGAAGAATTTGTAGTAGTACCATACTCAGCCGGAAAAGTCACAGATCTTCCGGAAATTGACTACATTCAGTATTCACAACACCAAGTGCTCAGTGAGCCAACAAACAACCCTGCACAGACTTACAGAACGTCCGCTCACACTTTCATATCAGAGGAGACGTGTGCATCACACCCATGTATGGATAGGGGTATGTGCAGAAACTGCACGTGTCAACGTGTGGTTGCCATATTGCTAAGCTCATGCGCAGTCCCTGCTGATCATATGACAGGGCATGTCTTCACATGTACATGCAAGCAATGCACCCCTGTCTGCATCCCAAGTAGTTGCCTGGGATAACAAGTGTGCCATGTGAGAACAGCTGCAATGATTTGCAAGATTGATCAGTCTTGTTTGCAGAGGACAGGGGCAATTGTGCACATAGGACAGGTGCATGCAGACATTATGTTGTTGCTGCTGCGGCAACCAGATTAATAGTATTCACACAATTTTGCCTGAGGTGGCTCCTGAAGTCAGCCATAGTTTGCTTGGGTTGATGCAAAGAAGACATGGCATCATTTGATGTACCGGTACATGAAACACTTTGTACATGAAACTCACCGCAGGGATGCATGCTGAAGCCAATTTCTGAAGCATCAGTGTAAATGAATAGGTAATCAAGTAAGCAGGTGCACTGCACTGCTGGAAAATCCAGTGCGTCATAGTACTGCAAGTGCTCAGCACGCAAGATTGATACACATGCATCCTTCTGCTGTGATACAGTATGTCATCAGTGATGACTGCTGCCAAATTCCACATCTCGCATTTTGTTAGTGACATCCTGGATAGGCTGACTAATGTCGCCATTGACAGCTGGAGTGGCACACGTATCAATCAAGTGCCCTTTCTCTGCAGCGACACTGTTTGTTCCCGTGCTGAGCTCCACATCTCCAGCCTCAGCAAGTTCTGTCTCTGCACTCTCTGCTGCCTCATACACAGCTGCTGCAGCATGAGTCAGCAGGGCCATGACAGCTGTCCAAGCCATGGCTTCATCCCTCTCCCATGAGTGCTGCAGAACCTGCACATGCAAGCTTGCCACTGGCCAGGCTCACAACACCCTTCAGGCTCTGCAAAACTAGGCTGGGATGCTGCATCATCACTGTGTAGCAGGGTACAATGAGTTATGGGGCATCTAAAGCACACTGTGGGATTTTGCCTTACAACACATTGCATGTCATGCAGAACACACCACAACTGGCAACTCACCATGATGCAAAGGCTGTGACCCTTTGTACATGTGTTATGGGCTGCTTTGGTGTACGTAAAAATTTGAGAATGGCACTGCAGATAATGGACAGGACCAGCAGCAGTTCTAGGCGCAGAGTGTGGCGCATGCAATAGGCCAAACCTTGAGTGCTTGAAGTCCTTTGGCACCAAACACATGCAGTCAGTACGAAGTAGGCAATTGGTGTGGGGGAAGGGGGGGGAGGCGGGGGGGGGGGAGATCGTGACATTTTCATGTCATAACTCATGATACTATATACATGTTTGAACAAGGAGGGCAATGCAGAAGCAGCACCTGTTCAAGGGTGCCCAGCAAGGCTCTTCCTAGCAGCTCTAATGAGCCAGCTGCACCCCATACTCCAAATGCCGTTGGGCCAAGGCAGTGATTGTTGGCAGCAGGCTGCCAAGATCACTTAAGCCCTTGATGACAGCCCCCAGCATCTGCATCACTTGAAGCGCATGCTTGCGCAACACCTGCATCATGCACACAGCATGCTGTCATGGCTTGTTGTTTGTGTTCCAATGCCGTGTTGAATTATATTGGTCGACATTCCATGGGGGAAACACCTCTGAGTTTTTTTACAGCAGCTGCAAAAACCACTTGGGGTGTTCCGTGAATCACTGCCCTACACAGCTGTGCTTGCTGGGCTATGTTTTGCAATGATCGACACCACAGTCGACAACACGTGCTTGCAATGGCGTGCTGCATGACACTAAGGTCAGCCGTACATACTGTCGTCACAGATTTTACGCAATCCAGCTGTGGCATCACGTTGCGCTGCCAGACAGCAGCGTTCATGTCACAGGAATGATCAGCTACAGCAGTCAAGTACAGGACTCCTACCAGCTTGCTTTTGTTGCACACCACATACACCTGTGCTTTCAAGCCAGGATGTCGGATGAAATACAAGTGGCTCCACACCCCAGACTGTAAGGTAAAATTGAAATGAAGGAATGTCAAGCAGGCAAGAAACATACTTGGTCGTCCACCACTTTCCCATCAGGGGACATGTTGAATCGGAAGAGCTTGAGTGCAGCCGGGGCAATCTCGAACAGGTTGTAGAAGAGCTGAACTCCGTGGTCCTCCAACCTCTGCCTCAGCTCTTCAGGATAGCTGTCATTGGCCAACCAGCTCCAGCTGCAGATGGCACACACCCACCCACATCACACTCAGCGACAATGCTTTCAGTACCAGCTTGATTGCGGCTACTCTAAGGCTGTATAGCTCCGGGCTGCCGCCTGAAGAGGCTCCCGCTACGATCGCTGACAAGGGTACATTTTTGTTTTCCAAGGCTGCGTAGGGAAGAGTGACGCCAAGTTGTAGAGGATGAGTATCCTTGCATGGAAGATCCTATTACAACTCAAGCCATCGTCCCATGCTCCATATGCTAGGTCATGGACTGTGCAGACAACATTAAGTCAGGCTACTATTGCTTGGGCCCATCAAAAGACCATAACCATAACAGCAACAGCCAAGACAGAGGTCTAGCAGAAAGCCAGTTTGGGGCTTTTCCTTTAAATGGCCCCAGGGGAAGCCCTGTGCAGTACAGCATTGTGAATGCACAAGGTCTGCTAAATGATATAGCAGGACGTAGCACATGCATGTCACAAGATGCAGTTTGCTGGACGGCGTTTGTGCTGCGCATTCAGCTGAACGCCTTGAGACACACTTTGTCATGCTGAATCATGCTCTTTCATGCCACTTCCAAGCTAGGAACTGCTTTTGCATGCTTTCCCAAGCTGACGAACTGAGTTTCACCTGGCTTGGACTAGAGCTATCTTGTCAGCTGTGAGGCTGGCATTGTGCTGGGCTGATGTCATGTCCTCCCCAGCGCCTCCAGTGGGTTGGAAGCCTTCCAGTTGCGGCAGCACCATGCCAAAGTCTGTGTTGCTGACTGTCAGCTTGGCTCCGGCTCGCTTGAGGATTGGCACCAGGTGCAGCTGCTGGTGACTCAGAGCTGCCTGCATTGGCGTGTGGCCCCACCTGCATGTCATCACCATTTGTTGCACAACATCAGCGCATGCACAAGAAACATAATGCGATATGTATATATCTGATGGATTATTACTGTTACTGTTACTGTTAATGTTACTGTTGCTGTTACTGTTGCTGTTACTGTTACTGTTACTGTTACTGTCACTGTTACTGTTACTGTTACTGTTACTGTTACTATTATTGTTGTCATTATTATTATTGCTATTGTTATTGTTATTATTATCATCATCATCATCATCATCATCATTACCATTATTATTATTAGTAGCAGTATTATGAGTATGAGTATGTTATGATAACTACATATGTATATAATTGGACAAGTGGCTTGTCACATAGCAACCCTACTGGCTTGTAACAAGTGGTGAGTCAGACATCACATACAACCCTGAGATATACAGCAATGACAGTGAGTCACAAGTGTGCACACATGACCATAACAGATGCAATGAGATTGTGCAACATCTCAACTCTATGCGCAGGTGCCGCACAATGGAAACCGACTGTAGACAAATGCATACAAATGGCAAGCAAGGTATAGCGATGAAAAATACACATTGTGACAATATGTCACTCATGTCAAGGGAGATAGTCATGTACACAGATGCACACACAGACGTACATATGGCCAGCCAGATTATCCAAGGAGCATCATTAGACAGGCAGTCAGGCACACACAGCTGGCTGACCTGTCTGCCATGTTAGGCTGAGCCCCAGCTTTGATCAGCAGTTCAGCAGCATCCTGATTGCCCAAGGCAGCAGCCCCATGCAGGGGGGTGCAGGCATAGTAGTCCCTCTGGCTGGGGTCACAACCCTTGTTCAACATCTCCTCTAACTTCCTCACATCGCCTACAACATATCAATTCAGTGACATTGCTGAGACAAGCCCTGGTCAAGCTCAAATTGACAGGCTGTACAGAAATGCACAGAGCCGGTTGCTCTAGAGAGATCAATCCGGCCCTGCACATGCCCAGAACAACGCGAGCCAGAACGTTTGGATAGTGTTCTCATTCAAGGCAGGGACAACATCAGCTGGGTGCCTCTCTGTCAATTGACGGCGTTGGTAAAGCATTGCTTGTGACCACGCAAGCATATGCAGCATCAAAGACAATGCATGGCTTGCTGTGCGCACATCTGAAAGACAACCTTCCGGTTGACACTTTACCAGCAAACTGCAGAAACACACTTGAATAAGCTGCTGTCAAAAGCAGAATTTGCATGGCAGGAGAATCTGCCATTATGACTTGTACTCTGGCCTCATGCTGTGGTGCTTGAGCTCATGGACTGCTGCAGCTGAGTACGATTATAATGAGCGCACAGGCTGATCACTGATGACAAGCACATGACAAAAGAAAGTGCATGAGCATGCGCCAGAAGAAGATGAGTGCACCACTGAGCATAGCTGTACATGTACAGCAGGAGCTGTGCATGCGTGTATGTTTATGTATGGGCATGTGCCAGGAGGTGATGGGTGTACCTGTAATGGTGGCTGCATGTACAGGGTAAAAGGAACGATGCATTTTGGAGCAGAGAGCAGCACCATGCTCCCGCAGTAGTTGTGCCACAGCATGTTGATTGGAAATGACAGCTGTAGCAAGGGGCGTTAAGTTCCAATGGTCAACGGCATTCACAGTCGCCTGGTGAGCTATGAGCACCTGCACCACCATGTAGCATGTAGCATTCGTGTCAGCAAGCCAGCATGCAACCTCATATGAAACTGCCAGTGGCATGCAGTATGTGCATGAGACAAGCCTGGATGCCCTATTGCACAACGATAGACAGAGAGCTATTGCAAAAACTTGACCTGGCCTGATCAGGGTGATGCTTAACAGTCATTGGTGCACTGAGGCATTGTGTGGGCAAGGGGAGCTGGGGGGAAAAGACGGCCCTGATCAGCTCCAGCAATCTTTTGTTCCAACAGAAAGACAAATGGACTAGCAGCCTGCAACCTTGTCTGAGCTCAGCTTGGCACAAAGGCAAGGCAGGAAAGCAGATGGACAGACACACTGATACAGACAGACAAACAGATGGCCAGGCAGACAGGCAAACTGGCAGGCAGGCAGAAGCATACAGGCCATGATTCAAATAGATTGTGCACCTTGCAAGCCTCCACAGATGGACACAAATAGCCAGGCAGACAGGCAGCCATTTTACCTGCACCTTGCAAGCCTCCACAGATGGACACAATGAGGCAGGCAGGCAGGCAGACACAAAGCATACAGGCCACATTGTTACTAAATGTGTACCTTGCAAGCCTCCACAGCACCATGAGCAGCAGCGACATGCAGCAGCTTGGTCCCATCCTGGTCCTCTTGGTCCACCTCCATCCCCTCCTTGCCCAGGGCTGCCTCAAGACCTGCAGAACCCATACCTCCTGTCAAAAGCCCAAGGCGAAGCACCATCAAGAAACCTAACAGACGATGATCTTGCACGTCTGTCTTGTGTCAAGAGACGATGGCAAAGCACCGTCCTGAAAGCTGAAAGGCAAGGAGTTTGCACAGTAGCAGCAGAGTGGAGACTGATCAAGAGCATATGAGGCAATGCAAGCTTGTGCTGACATCCCAGCATGCAGCACAGCAGCAGCATGCACACATAGCATGTAGCACAGCAGCTGCATGCACACATAGCATGCAGCACAGCAGCTGCATGCACGCGCAGCATGCAGCGCAGCAGATGCATGCGGCCTAGCACACACACCATGAGACAGGCTCAGACTTGCACCTGCTGTATCACAGGACCTGACAAGAGCAGCCAGCTCCAGCAGCTCAGCCTTCTTGCTGGCTAGGTTGACTCGGGTTTGTTGGGCTGCCTTAGCGCTGATCATCACCCCAAAGACATCCTCATGGTATCGCCCCTTGGAGGCCATGTCACTCAGCTCAGCGCCACCTGTAGTCACATGCAATGGCATCGTGGTGCCAGAATCCTCAAGACAAGTCAGGGAAGGGCAGTTTGGAACAGAGCAGGGCAGGGCGGGGCAGGGCTGAGCAGGGCAGGCTGGGTCAGGCCCTGTCAGGGCAAGACATGGCAGGACCACATGTACAAGGGCGCATTAGTCCAGGGGCATGATGGTGCAGGATGCATCATCTCGTATTGTGACATGACGTCCATGAAGTACTAATTTACGACTGTAATAGTGATAGTGCATGAGTCATGTGCTAAACAGTACCAGGTCAGGTTGTACGTGGCACATGTACAACCACATGGGAAGGCAGCTAGATCTTTGCATGCAGCACATGTGCACATCATGCGCCTTGTGCTTGGCGTGCAGGACCTAAAAAAAGGAGTGACTCAGGACTGTACAAAGCTGACTCAAGTTAAAGAATGAACACATGAATGAAAGAATGAACACATGAATGAATGAATGAACACATGAATGCATGAACAAGCGAATGAACACTCACATGAGTGCATGAACAAGCGAATGAATGCATCGATGAATGCTCAGATGAGTGCATGAATGAATGAATGCATGCATGAATGCTCAGATGAGAGCATGCATGAATGAACACATGAATGAATAAATGAACAACCAAACAAACGAATGAACGATTGATGGAATGAACGAACGCATGAACGAGTAGGCGTGCAGGCGTGTAGTCAGAAAGTGAGAAAGGGCGACAAAGGTGTTTACCTATGACGGCTGCAAAGGATGCAGAGACAGCATGTGCCATGTTGCTGTCTCCACAGACATAGATGTGGCTGTCACCATGCCCTAGCAGCTCCTTCAGGAGCTTGCTGTTGCTTTTGATGGTGTCTTGCACATACTGCTTGGGTTGCCCTGGCTCCCGAGAGTACCCCACCAGCAAGTGGTCCAAGCAACCCAGCTGCTGAGCCTGTTGGAGCTCCTCGCTGCAAGCAGCACTGTTTTGTGACCAGTGAACATTGGATGGTGGACGGTGAGATTGAAAGGGACACTACACAAGGACAAACAAAGGCAGGTTGTGGATCCCAGAGCAGATCGCAATCCCAATTGGCTCAACACACGACTGGGGAGCAGCAGGACAGGGGAGACACTGTTGCAAGGAGGAGTTGAAGAGTCAATAGAACGGGAAAAGGCACAATGGGTGAGACCCAATGGGTGGGGAAAAAGGATGGCAAAGGAGGGTGTAGAGGGGTCCAGGAGTCTTCAGTGAAAAGAGGGGGCCCCAGGGGGGGGCGGGGGGGGGTTGTGGGCAGGAAGACAGAACCAGGGGATGGGCTTTAAGTAAGCCAGACTTACCTGCAGAGCAGATCAGACTTCTTCCGGCAGCCAAACACTAGGGCCATTGGCCCCACCCGGCCTTCCAATTTCAGAGCTGCCCTATGCTGCAAGAAGCCCCTCATGGGGGCCAAGCCAGTTCCTGCTGCAACCATCACAATGGGGCCCCGAGCATTCAAGGGCAGCCTGAAACCAGCTACCTGCACAGCAAGTGGGCCTAACCTCAAACCACGTAGTTGGTGAGACCCTGACATATACAGACTTTCGACACAAGCATACCCCTCTGCAGGCACATCACATCATGCAGTCAGTGCTGAACAACCCTTGTCATTGAAAATTAGAGGGCAGGGGCATCGGGATCCCTAAGTGCCCCCCTGCATGAGGGCACTCACTCACTGGGTGAGTTGCATGCAAAGCAATCCATTATCACCCGGTGCACCAAAAGTGCTGCAGCTAAGGTCAGATTTCGAGCAGATGTCACATGTGCGGGTTTGACTATGAAGCGAATAACTGTAGACACTTCCAGCAATGCTAGCAGCACTTTTTGACACAATCAGATCAGCATGTCACTGCCAAAGGTTGCCATGCAGCAGCACTCAAAGAACATCAGGGAAGCAGTGTACTTGCATGATCTGAGCTTGTTCTTGTTGTCACACCAGACAATGCCTGTCAGTGACACAGTACACAGTGTGTGGAGTGTCATGTTGAGGTGTTGCATGTGAGTCAGTGTACCTTGAGGATGTGGAATCGCACTTCATCACCTGCCTTCCTGGTACAAAGGAAGTTGCTGCACTGGCCCAGCTGAGTGGAACCATCCGGAAGCTTGTAGGCAAGCTTGCCAACCAGTAGATGCACCTGACAGGATGCAGACAGCATCTACAAGTTTTTCCCAGACTGTTGAAACAAAAAAAAAGCATAGGAGTGTCTTTTTTTGACCAGGAGACTGACAACAACACTGGCACATGTGTGCAATCTAGATGGTTCACTGCAGATGCAACTCCTGCTCCTCTCTCTCTAGCTGCAGCAGCCTGTAGCTGCAGCAGCCAGGTTGCAATCCAATACATCAAGGAGGCCTACACGACTTAGACTACAGGGTCTCAAAAATGAAAGCCTGGTGCACCAGGGGAGGTTACAAGACCACAGAGTAGGCTGCCATGAAGCACGTATCTTGCAAAACGCTGTCTTGTAAAAACCACTTGTGACACAGCCAATTGCGCATGCAGGCATGCACAGGCATAACATAGATGTGGACACATGTGAATGAAGCAATGAAGCAGCGTGAGTCTGACATCTCAAGTGACTCCTGTTTAACAGAACTGTTCACAGTTGTGGTACTTGCAAAACTTGCTGTGCTGTGCTGCTCTTGTACACAATTTGACTTTGGGCATGCTGTCACAGCTGGTCTGCCTGACGCTGTAGCAGCAGCAGCAGCAGCAGCAGCCGCTGCAAGGTGTAGGCAAAGGGAAGTCACCTGGTTGCTTTTGGACCAGGAGGAAGATGCGATGGAGTAGTGGCGGGGGTGCATGACAGGGCACAGCTCCAGCACTGCAGCCAGAGGAATGCTGCCTGACAGAGATGGGAACTCATCAAACATGTCCACCCACCTGCAGTGCACGGACACACTGACGCTTACGGTCACAGTATTGATCGCAGTAATGGTGACAGTAATAGTTATAGTGATGGTTACATTTACACTGACGGTTACAGTTTTGTGACATGGACAGTGACGCGAAAGTGACACTGACAGTGACAGTGACAATGACATCAAAAATGACAGTGACGCTGACAATGACAATGATACACAATTGACAATGACATGTGTGTCAAAGAGAGTCACAAAATCATTCATTGGACAACGAACTGATCCAGGGGTGAGGCACTCATATGGTGCTGAGTGATGTGGATGGTTGCTGCATTGCAGCACTCTACTCATGCTGTACAGAGGCCTGTGAGAGCAGGCATGGCTTCACATCATCATCATCGCTTTGTGTTGGGGTGGCACAAATAAGAGCATAGCTGTACTGGGTGTGTGTGCATGCTCATGGGAAGCACATGATCGACAACAGGGGCAAACCTTGAAGACTGGCTTTGACACCAGGTACTGTATAGGACCTCGTCTGCGCTCATCTTCTGCAGCCTCTTCTGCTCTTGCTCATCAGGTGCGTACTGTACAAACCGTAAGACACATTTGCAATGCTTGTAAACAACAATGCATGGAATTGCTGAAGCAAGTTGTCCACAGCAGCAGTGCAAAGCTTTCTTAAGACTGAAAGCATGTATATGATCCAGTCACTTGACTCTCAGCATCTGCTTGTGATGCCCTTCATGGCATGAGTCATGGCATGAGTCATGACGAGGAAGACACTTGAGGACTGCTGTAGCAGCCACTGCAGTAGTGCGCCTGAGGGGTGACAGCATAATGCATTACTTGAGATTTCTGATGAAAGTTCTGCGTACCATTTCACAGGAAGGTCAGTGGAAGAACAGACACAACCTGAGGACTCAACAGGAATGTGACTGGGTTTAGCACTTCTTCTACTCAGTGCCACCCATCACACACAAATGTCATCAGCAAAACTGACATCAGACACTGATATACTCGATACTTTTGATGCCGTGATGAGCATTGCAACCATGACTGGCCGTAACTGGTTGTTACTGCAGTGACACTAGCTCTGATGTTGCAAGGGGGAAAAGGCTGACCTGTGCAAGAGCTGCCAGATGCTTCATGCTTGGGCTGTCCAGCAACGACAGGTAACCTGCACCAGTAAGAGACCTTCATATGGCAAAGCTGGTGAAGCTCATCATTCCAAGTATGATGTTGAAAGACGCAGCACACTTCTCCCCTCTGGTTCCCCACTGTGGCATTACCCTGCCTGCCTGCTACGTACAGTGTGCTTGTTGCCGTGTATCAAGCCCTTGACCTGACATTCTTTTGAGCAACAGCCGTCTCAGCAGCAGTGTGCATGTTTAGCGACCAAAATTCCCAGTAAGGTGTATGCATATTGTCACCCAGTGACCTGGCATAGCATATGTTGCGCGTAAACACACACGATTGAGGGTGCAAGGTCATACAACCTGACAGTATGTATGATACCCAAAGATGGCCCACGTTGTCCTGTTACAAGCATGCCACTCTGCACCATGTGTGGCATGACCACCCAGTAGCAATGCAGTTTTGGCACTAAGATCTACAACAAGCGCTTGTAGAGGGCTTGTAGGCTGCTTGGCATCAGCATCGCCATCTGTTGCCTCTGCCTCTAGGTCAAAGGCATGGTCCAAATCCTCCACTCCCACATGGGCAGCAAAGGCTGTCATCCTCTCCTCAGACACTTGGCAGAAGTTGTCAGGCATCACGCCTAGGTGATCACCTACATGACACAAACATGGTTTGGCTAAGTGAGAACTAGCTGGATTTTCAGCAAGGCTATCCTTGTGCTGTTTTTGGGAGGGAAGGGTGCTTACACCAAGTTCAACAATCAGCAACTTCCAAGACAGCACTCATTGTGTAGAAGGGCGGGGGGGGGAAGAAGACCCCTATGGGTGCAAAGGGTGTTTAGCGTGGGACAGCAGTAGTGAGGGCAAGAAGCAATGCTGTCAAGGGCATCACGTGTCACCAGGAGGGCTTTATGCTGTTTTACATAAACATCACTGATGCTTTCCTAGAACACCACTTTGGTTTCAGATCTGCTGTTGAGCTTTCTCCCCTTCAAAATTCATGCACCCACAACACATCACCAATGCAAAGTTGCTGCAAGCAGGATTGCTGCTGTCAAGTGCCTCAGACCCACGTAACAACAACAACAACAACACCACCACCACCACCACCACCACCAGCCACGTCCTATGTGCTTTCTTGCTTTTGCATTCCAGAACTTGGCAGTTTGAGCTGTGGATCCGATTGTGACTCATCACACATCCTGGCTTGAAAGCACTCCTTGAAAGCTAAGGAGGACAACATTGAGAGTAACAAACTGACACAATATTGCTAATCCACTGCCACAGTATTCAGAGTATAAGGACCGTATGCCCAAGCCAGTGAGGTTTCACCCACCTCAATGCCTCTCCCTGACTAAGGCAACAAGACACATGTTGCAGAGAAATAGGCAATCTTTCTTACAGACAGTACTTATGACAGACACAGTGACATCGTCTTACAACACGAGCATCTGTGCAACACATGTGCTGAGTACCTCTTGTCACAACACCTGCTTCAGATTGCTCAGGGCATGTTGATTCCCCAGTTTTTGATAGGTCCAAAAGACAGGAAATGTAAGTAAAGTGTGCATTGACTGATCATACCTGGCTCGTAGACAGCAGCAAAGCGCTGACTCAGCTCTGTCATGTCTAACTTTACCAGAGTGGTGACCCTGTGGGCGTTCTGGGGATCAGCTTCCAGCAGCTGCTCCACTGCACACACTGGGGCTGCCAAGAACTCCCCATCCCTGGCCATACGTTTCAAACCTGTGTGCAACAACTCAATTTTGTTCTCATCCAGTAGATTGGCAAGGA
>JAABUP010002079.1_pt1 | contig 40236 bp, 34 predicted proteins | sample 5559201 | NCBI WGS metagenome assembly JAABUP01 (sample SAMN10711887, study PRJNA513373) | rock metagenome | isolation source: Antarctica rocks | place: Antarctica | reverse complement strand
GGTTGTTCTATTATTCTTATAAGACTATGTAAACTACCCCTATGAAATTATTCGCTTATTTCGTGTATGACGGACAATTTTGCTCATAGCCTTCGTACCTTATTCTACTCGATCATTTAGGCTATATGCTAGTGCTGTCACGTGACCAGTATCAGGGCATATGTGGATGGGAATTTCAAGACTCGATGCTATCAGAATTTTATCCAAACCAACTACAAGACTATACAATAAGGGAGAGGCTCCGCCACGATTCGATTCAGGTTCTAACTCTCTATACATCACTTCGCCGGCGCCTCATCATGCCCAACAGCCCTCAACCAATCCGGGTCAATACTCTCCACCTTCAAATACGGACTAATATCCATCCCCTTCGTCCTATTCGCGACCGTGAACCCCATTCCCAAATGTTGCCAGGGGTTCTTATTCCGATATGTAATCTCATAGTCCTCATAACGAGGCGTCTTGATGACTTCCTGGTAATGGAGCGAAGAACCGGGCCAGATGGCGTTGACTCGGCCTGTATCGTTGTTTCGATACCAACTTCTACAGTCCTCTGTCCAGACTGTATGCTTGATGAACTCTTGACAGTGCTCGTTGAAGAGGTCGGTAATGTCTTGCTTGGGGGCGATAGATTTGATGTCCTCGCCTTGCATCTTCTTGATGAATTGGATGGCGTACTCGGCGACTGTGCCGAGGGGGCCCATGACGGAGCCGTTTTCGACAGGCCAGGTAGGGCCGATGTAGGTGATGAAATTGGGGAATTCGGGGATCGTGATGCCGAGGTAAGATTCTGGGCAGATCTTCCACTTTTCAGCGAGGTCTTTACCGTTTTGGCCGACGATGGGAAAGCGTGGGCGATACGACACATCGAAGCCTAAGTATGGTTCTATAAGCATTGCATATATTCAATGGGGAAGGTTCGTTGCTTGATGACGTCCAAGTGCAATAATGTCTGCCAGCGACTTTTAGGAATAAGACTGAGAGCTCCTCACCTGTAGCACAGACTACCGTGTCAACTTTCCGCTCAATTCCATCTCCTCCCACAACTCCGTCTTCTGTGATCTTCTCGACTGCGGTGAAGTGCACGTCGACATTCTCCTTCTGGATAGCAACCATGTACGGATCGCCAGGTGTAAGTCTTCTGCAACCGATGCCCCACTTGGGCGTGAAACCTATCATCATCTAATCAGAACCGGGCATCCACTTAATGTTTCTTCCAATATCGGGTTCTCACCCTCTAACAATCGCTTGTCCTTGATGAACTCGGCCATCCTCTTGCTGAACAGCTCTTGACCTCCTTTCTGTGCTTCACTGCCAGAGAAAAACATATCCCAAAGACCATTAACCTGATCTTCGATGTCCTTAGCATGTGCCACAAGTGCTTTCTTGTCATGGCGGAAGGTGTCACGCTCCTCCTGGGAGTACTCTTTGTTTTGACCGAAGTTCGAGGCGATCTGCACAAACCATACTCCCTGTCTTGAAGTTAGATGCGGAACACGACGTTGTAGGGTTGGTGCTCCTCACCGTACGCACGAACACGTCGAGGTGCTTCGCATATGGCTGCATATTCGGTACCGTCTGGACAGAGGACGCCCCAGAGCCGAGGACCGCAATTCGGTCATTCTTCCATTGCTCTTGCTGGTAGTCCTCTGGCCAACGTGCTGTATGTACCATCTGCCTTAAGGTCAGCCCAAGCAACTGTATGGCTCTCGAATATCAGACTAACCCTCCCCTTGAACTTCTCAATGCCCTCAACATCGGGCCATTTGAAGTTGTTTAAGATACCGGTAGCATGGAGAAGCAGATCACAGGTATCCTCAAACTCCCTCGATTGACCTCCAGGCTGCGTTTGTCGTAGTTTGACCTGCCATTGTCCCTGCTCTGCTTGCCAATAGCACCCAATGACCTCAGTTTTGAAGGTCATGTATTTGCGCAAGTCCCATGTATTGCACACTTTATCGAGGTACTTCCAGATATCCGGTGCGAGAGAGAAGAATCGTGGCCAGTCAGGCTACGCAAAGATCAGCTCGTTGGCCAATCGAATCCCCATATAGCTAAGTTGACCTACGTTTAGGGCGAAGTTATAGGTGTACGCATGTGATGGAATATCTTAGGGAGTGCCTCAGCAGAAGTTCGCCAACGGGGTGATTTGGTAAAGCATACCGCAAGCACAACCCGGATACCTAATGAGGTAAGTGATCCTGCTATGTCTGTATTGGCAGAAGGGCATCAATGATATTGAAGTACCTATTCTCCAGCCAAGTTCCACCAATATCTTCATTCTTCTCATAGATAACATGCTCGACGTTCTCGCAGTGCTTCTGGATCTGATATGCCATCATAATACCAGAAACTCCGGCGCCAATAGTCAAGACTCTGATTTTCCGATTCTGGGGGCTGTAGTAGGTTATGTCCGGAACTGAATACGCTTCGTTCTGCTGCGGATGCGATGCTCCATTCTGGCCATTGGTATGGTCATTGCCATGGGTCGAAGTATTTGAGGAGCCATTGGAAAGGGATGTAATATCTGGTGCCATTCTATACTATGGACCGATGATATCGATGATTGAAAACGTTGAGAGAACTGAGAGAGTTCGTCGGATACCAAGAAGAAAGACAGGAAAGGAAATGAAGAAGACTTATGACATCCTGTAGTATAGTCTCCGTTGCGGTTGGGTGCCCTGCAATAAATACCCCGCTCAGATGCCGAGCGGCAGATCAAGCAATGAAGGAAAGCTACATGTACAGGTACGTACAGTAAAGACGTAATCCAAGGGAAGCGCTAAGTACCTCATTCCTGGGGATTCGTCTACAAGTTATTGGAGACCCTAAGATGTGGGGTAGGTGTAGCGGAACGTTTCCCACTCTCAATGAAGAACCTTGCCTCGGCTGGGATCCGGATCATGGTTCGACCTCTCATAAAGCGGTTGGATCATATCGTAGAGAAGGGAAACAGGGAGTGGAAGCTCAGCGAGTCGTATGAGGTTAGCTTCTCTTCCAGGTTTATGCGTGTGTTCACTTTGTCGATCAATTCAATTCGATGAGGTTGTGGTAATTTTATCAGTCTGAGGCAGGTCAAGCGAGGAGCCGACGGAACCCAACTTACCAAAGCAATGAGCACGCACGTACTTCCTGGGGAGTCGAAACGTCAGCGGAGGTTCTAAGAACTAGTGGGTATGTAGGGCAGCTAAGTGGTCACGTCTAATACAGCGAGGCTCTTGACTTTTTTGTCGAGAAAATTGAACCATAATATGTGCTCTTCGGATAGCAAAGCCCAGAGCGACCTATGTTCTCTATGTCATAAATAGTGCTAGGTCTATGTCGTAACGCTGAAGAGCAGCTGTAGTCATACATAGTGGCCCGTTGCCAGGGGAAGGCCTCTTAGGATGCATACCGGCATTTGAAAAGACCAGAGCAGACAGGAGGTCTGTAAAAGCAACGTAAAAATTCATGAGAATGCAGATGCCAAGCAAACAAATAAGCAAAGAAGGAGCTGGGAAACCGTGGCGTTGGTTACAACTCACAGATCATTGATCAACACGCCAAATCGGAAGTAGGCAGCAACAGTACCGCTGAAGAGTACCGTAAGCCAAAAACGCTGTAATGGGATGACTGGTGTCGAAGCACTGTGATGCTACAGAGAACGAAAGATGTTAGCGTGCGCCATGACTGGACGAAAGGACAACGTGTCCGCACAGTCTGTTGTTGCACGGTAAGCTCCCTCTGGGAACTCGTTGAGGGCCTAATGCGAAGTGGATTTTGCTTCGATCTGGCGTGACAAATTTGGTTCCTGCGCAGTGTATGGGAGGGCACCCAAGGGCAACATGGATATCGCTGCCGCCTTGCCATATTACACCGGTGGAAGAAGGGACAACGGGGAATAAATTCGACGCACATGTTTAAGATCAATAGTGATATATACGTCCCAGAACCAGGCATCGAAAAACACCACGGCGCGATTTAGGTCCCTAAAGAGACAGACAAATAATGTAAGTAAAGAAACAATCGAAGAAGACATCTAGAAAACATGTCACTATGCCACCATCCACCATGCGCCTCCTAGCACACCAACTAATATCAACGTCGTAAGGAAACCCGCACCTACCCGGTCTCCAGCGGTGATGGCATCGGTCGGAATACCAGTGAGTGAACTGTCTCCACCAGTCCCAGCTGCCGGATTGCCCTTACTCGTACCACCCGTCGAGTTCGTCACTGGTCCGGAGACCTTTGCAATGAGATTCGATTGGATGACCTCCAGAGCGCTCATCTGCTGGCCAACACCGTACGTTCCGTCCCACTTTGGTCCCATTGTCCACTGGAGACCACACGTCGTTCCATCACTACCTCCAGAACATTGCTGCGCAGCAGCCTGTGCTGAGGCTCGGAGTCTGGTCATGACGAAATCGTACGTGAATGGAGCCATCTTGGTGGTGGCTGCCATCCATCGAGACAGATAGGCCTTAAAGGACAGCTGGTCGACGTCACACTTGCCGTTTGGCTCGCACGCAACTTCGTACATGACGTTCGGAACTTTAGGTGAGAAAAATACATCGGTAGCGTTGAGGATACCCTCCACACGCTCTCTCCAGATCGCAGATCCGTTGGTCTATGAAGCGTTTAGCACTGAACTCTTGGTATTACGGCTTTACAAAACTTACGAGGTTGTACATGTTCGCTGCTCCGAGCAAGAACACTCCAGCGTTGTACGTCCATTGAATGTGATTTATGGAAGTGCAGTTTAAGGTGTCATCAGTACCGTCATAAAATTGGTACTGCGGGCTCATCAAGCCAACTTGCGAGACCCAGTCCCACATGGTGTCCGCCCAGTCGGCATATGTCTGGTTGCCAGTGTACATAGCCAGACGGGCAGCCATGTTGAAGAAGCAACCGTTCGATATAGTATTCTTGTAGTTGTATCCATTATTGAAGGTAAAAATTTGCCATCTCAAGCCTCCTCCGCACGTCGAGTTGTCCCATCGTAGCGCTTGCGAGTTGAAGACAGCCTGTGCCAAAGCAAGCCACTGTGGCTTATCTCGAGGAGGATCGGGGAACTTCTGCTCCGCTGCTGACATTGCTGCCATGCCCCAAAATGCTTGATCATCGTTCCCTTCAGTTTTCGTCTGGTTTGGAGGCATATAATCGTTGTTCGGTCCAACTTGGAAAAGCATCGCCTGAGTAGTAACATCGTTATATTCCGAGTTTCCGGTGTAGTAATAATAATCTATCAATGCTCCAAACGCTGCACCGGCTTCCCACCAGTAGTAAGGTTGTGGCAAATTGCCCGGAGTACCCCCGGTCTGGTTACCGGTGTAGTACTTCATCATGCCATCAGCGGCTACCTTTGCAGCGGCCTTTATGGATTCTAATTTACCAAGTCAGCCCATGATCCCAGAGAGCTTTTCATTCCAGAGCACAAGGAGGATGGCTTGACATACCCGTGTCATCAAGGTTCAGTTGGATAGCCTGCGCTACCTGAGTACATAGAAGAGCTGCACTGCCAAGAGCACCCCATGATCGTAGTTTCCCTCCACCCGGTGACCTCAAAGAAATCCTCATCATGCAAGATATGGTACCGATGGACGAGAAGGAGCGACTCTGATGTTGAGAAGGCGGCTTAGGTTCTTGTTGCCGTCGTGCGCTTAGCCAGCAAGAACGGAACTCGATGGTGCGTCTTTGCAATGACGATCCTCGACCTCGATAGTGGCGCTGGTCTATGAATGGCAATCTTTGAGGACTTCACAACGCCTTCTGTAGGCGTCACTCAAATCGCAAGCTTGACCTTCAAGACCGGCTGGGATGCACCGCTGAATGAACGTCCGGTCGCACCTTTCCAAGGATAGCGAGAGACAGCCGAACAACGGACAGCGGCTGCTATGTAAGTGATTGAGAAAAAAGACCCTCAGGCAGAGATGATCGTCGTCTGAGATAAAGAGAATTATTGTCCTCGGACTGTACTGTAGTGCCTGGCTGAAGGATCAAGGGTGGTGGTGGCGGATCACGGAGATTTCTTGTGTCGACAAAGCCGCGCCTACATGTATCTCGATCAAGGGGAAGCGCTACGACGTTATTTTGTACCTCCTAGTATTTTCTTTACCTACAATACCTTAATAATCTACGACTACTTCTGTATTTATTGGGCCAAGTTCGTACTGTTTCAATTATGAGATTAAATCCCAGAGTAACCAAAAGACAAAGTCAGATTGATGGACCCCTTTGGTGCTGCGACTTGATCTCTTGGCAGCGTCGCGGCCCCATCGAGGCACATCCACTGATTCTAGATATGATTTCGCCAAGCCTTCAGGTTGAAACAATCAGCAAGAGAATTAGAATCGTTTACATAGATCCCCGCCTTCAACGGCATATCATTCGCGCTCTACGTATGAAGTTGCTTCGTATCCCGAGTTCAGGGTCGTCTTTGGAGTGGCGAACCTTACCGCCACATAGTGTCAGCCACACCACGTGACAATCTGATTCAGCTGCAGTGATCCTCTGTAAGGGGAGCAAACTGTGTCTGCCAAAAACTTCCACATGCGTAACTTGTCAGTCAAGTAATCAAGTATACAACTAAGAAAACTTCTCTGTGTTGCAGAACTCTGTCAGCGCCCTCAATCAATCTTGTGGAATTGAAATTCACCTCCCACAGACGACGAAACGAACTTGGCGTCGCCCTATTTTCGTCAATAAGCTGACGCCTCTTCATCCACAACCTCACCCTGACGAAGCGCCATCGCGATCAACGCAACATTTACTCCAGAAGTCAATCTCGCTGCCTACATACTGTCGTGAAAACGATTTGTGAGCAACTCTGAGCAACTCATCAAGAGCAAATCGCAACGATGGCGGACCGTGAGCAACCATACGATCCTTATATTCCTGCTGGCCACGGCGCATCAGGCGGAGGCGCAGGACACAATGGAGGCAACCAGCGGACAGCAGCCTTACAAGCAGTAGGTTTACATCTTGATTCTTGAGCATTACGATATACGCCGGTTTGATTGGCGTACGGCCAACTTGTCGCGCGCCCAATAATCGAATCACCACATTCCATATACACCACCGCCAGATCATGTCGGAGATGTTACCTTGGAGTAATTCAATGGTCTCTTTCTACTCACTCTATGACTATGGACGGTTTGAAGGCTTCGCGTTCACCCATTAGTACAAGCCATCGACTGGCGGACACTTTGGAAGGCTGACCACCATGTCATCTCAACAATCTCTCAATTTCTACGCGATGCAGTACACTTGCTTCAACCTAGTCTGGCCATCAATTTCCGGAGATATTCTGACCGACCACATGGATTTCAAAAAGCTTTGAATAGTGCAAATGGCTGACATCCCCTATTCGTTTAGCAAATCGACGACACTGTTGGCGTAATGCGCGAGAACATCAACAAGGTCTCCCAACGGGGTGAGCGTCTGGATTCGCTGCAGGACAAAACCGACAACCTTGCTGTGTCTGCCCAAGGCTTTAGGCGTGGCGCAAATCGAGTCAGGAAGCAGATGTGGTGGAAGGATATGAAAATGCGAATGTGCTTGATTGTCGGTATCATCATTTTACTGATAGTAATCATCGTGCCATCTGGTGAGTAAATCCTCAAAGAACACAATGGGCGCCCTCTCAGATTCTAATCACTCCTACTATGCAGTAATTGCCGCGAAACACCATCCGTAACTCAATATACGGAGACTACTGTAGCAAGTATCCGAGGCGACTTGACTTTGAGAGACGAAGAATCTGGTCCTTATGGAAAGCTCTGTCTGCACGTCGCCTCCGTTCATCGGTACTTCGTTTCACGATTCTCAATCAGCCCTCAGCTTTACGATATTGGTTGCGTGGTAGATAGTATTGATATGGCGAATTGGGAGGGTTCACAATTGCGTTGTTTTTACAGCTTTCCTTCTATACCTTGCCGCCTGTCCGACAACGCTGCCTCACCCACCGGCATGTTGAGGAGCGTGGTATGATGGTGGTGCGAGACTCACTTCAGCTCGTGTATAAGCATCAGTCCTGCGTCTGTACTCTGTTTTCAGATCTAGCCTTTGTCATAGAATGACTATGGCAAGCATTAATGGATACGTCGACCGTTGCCAGAAGGATCCTGTAAGCGCTGCAAACTGTAGGCGGCCATTACAAGATACGTGGAGATGATCAACGCATGCGACATCTGTGCTTAAGATTCGGGGCCTCTGTAGTCAATGCCATGATCTCTCGAGACTACAGCCTTTGCTCCCAGTAAAATTTTGTCCGCTGCACATAAATACGGCGCTAAGTCGTCAATGATACATATTGCGAGCGAAGCGAGCCACGCTGGTGAGGTGTTGGGGGTGCGATAACGCTGTGCCCCAACCTTTGATGGGTTATGGAAATCGGTCAACGACGTCCATTCCATTCCCCACGAGATGTTACACTCTATGTCAGCCACTCGCACTCTCTTCGAGGCGTGGGACTGATGCAGTTGCCCTCGCTCGGTTGTTTCCAGTGTCAGTCCTTGGGCGAGCAGATTTCGGGAGCTTTCACTCGGCGCTCAAGTTCTTCTTGCCCTGCGCAAGGCCCACGAGATAGGTCGGCTAGGGCCTCGTCTCCTTTACAAGGCACATAGTTGAGCACTAGGGACCCATATATCAGGACCACACCTTCTGGGCGTCTCTTCAATGCTCTATCTACGGCGTTCCTCGATTAGGGCAGCTCGTTGCTGTAGAGCTAGCACACGCCGGATATCCGCATCCTCGCTGCCTCACACACGGTCACGACTTTATAACGTTATTCTTACGGCGTTGGTAAAGCCTCCGCAGCGTCGTCAGTACTCCTCTCTATCGGACTCACACTTCTCAACACGTTCTACAGTCGTCCAATTGCTCAGTAACATCGGCTCGAAGAGGGAAGTCCAGCAATACCTCTCACACTTCAGTTCCGTCTCCTCGCAACAGTTTGCAGTCATTAAGGTTGGCGGAGCTATCATCACGGAACATCTGCAAACCCTTTCTTCCGCGCTAGCTTTTCTCAACCATGTTGGGCTTTTCCCTGTGGTGGTACATGGGGCTGGACCGCAGTTGAATAAGATGCTGGAAGCCGCAGGAGTGGAACCACACTTTGAAGATGGCATAAGGGTGACTGATGGCAAGACACTGGCATTGGCGAGATCGCTGTTCCTGGAGGAGAACCTAAAGCTGGTAGAGGAGCTGGAAGGTTTGGGCGTACGGGCGCGACCGATTACGTTAGGGGTATTTACGGCAGACTACCTGGATAAGGAGAAGTACGATCTGGTGGGGAAGATCAGAAAAGTGGACAAGACCCCTATTGAGTCGGCCATTAGAGCAGGATGCCTGCCAATTCTGACGTCCATGGCTGAAACCTCCGAAGGACAGGTACTGAACGTGAATGCAGATGTTGCTGCTGGAGAACTCGCGCGTGCATTGCAGCCATTAAAGATTGTCTACCTCTCCGAGAAAGGTGGACTGTTTAACGGCGACACAAAAGAGAAAATATCGGCCATTAATCTTGACGAAGAGTATGACCAATTAATGTCCCAGTGGTGGGTGCGGCATGGCACACGACTCAAGATCAAGGAAATGAAAGAGCTGCTGGTCGACCTTCCAAGATCATCAAGTGTCGCAATTATCCATCCGGCAGATCTGCAGAAGGAACTTTTCACAGACACCGGTGCGGGAACATTGATTAGAAGGGGTAACAAGGTGCACGTCAAGACGTCGCTTTCAGGCTTCGAGAGTATTCAAGCGTTGAAGGAAGTTCTTGTTCGGGACAGGCAAGGCCTTGATGCGGCAGCGACAGTAGACCGCTATGTTCAGGGATTAGAGAAGCGGGACTTCAAAGCGTACTTCGATGAGCCAATGGAAGCTCTCGCCATCGTCTTGCCTCCGGATTCGAGCTCATCACTCGCTCATTTGGCTACATTCACCATCACCAAGGCTGGCTGGCTTACCAACGTGGCAGACAACGTCTTTGCCAGCATTAAGAAAGACTTCCCCAAGCTCATGTGGACAGTGAAAGAGGATGATGAGAACTTGACTTGGTTCTTTGACAAAGCCGAGGGTAGCCTTGCAAGGGAGGGCGAGGTTCTCTTTTGGTACGGCATAGAGACTGGAGACGAAGTCAAAGAGTTGATGATAGAATTTGGCAAGCATGGCCGGGGCATGTTTGGCGATATCAACCTGGAGTCACGACTACAGAGAGCGGCGAGAGCGGTATCAAGCTTAAGCGGTAGGACGCAACAAACGCGTTCCATCTCAACCACCAGCCTTCGTCCACGGCAGTTGAACGGTCTTAGTAAACCGTGGCGGACAAGAAGATTGGACTTTGGTACATCATCACGGACGTACGTAACGATCACGAATCCAAACCCTCCTTTTGGTGCCAAGAACTCCTCCAATACCCAGCCCGCTAAAGTCGCACTCATCGGTGCCCGTGGTTATACTGGTCAAGCACTAATAGCCCTCATAAATTCTCATCCGTACATGGATCTTCAACATGTATCGTCGCGAGAGCTTGCAGGGCAGAAGTTGAAAGGCTACGACAAGCGCGAGATCACTTACAAGAACCTAAGCGCAGAGGATGTAAGAAGAATGGAGGAGAGAGGCGAGATCGATTGTTGGGTGATGGCACTGCCAAATGGGGTTTGCAAACCCTTTGTTGATGCTGTTGATCAAGGGAAAAAGCAAAGCGTGATCGTAGATCTCAGTGCAGACTATCGATTTGACGATAACTGGACATATGGTCTTCCTGAACTCGTCGACCGCTCGAAGATCGCCAAAGCGACACGAATATCGAATCCGGGCTGCTACGCGACGGCCGCACAGATCGGTATAGCGCCGTTGATCTCGCAACTAGGAGGCCAGCCGACAGTCTTCGGCGTGTCTGGCTACTCGGGTGCAGGCACAAAGCCAAGTCCGAAGAACAGCGTTGAGAACTTGAGAGATAACCTCATCCCGTATAGTCTTACGGATCATATACACGAGAGAGAGATCTCGACGCAACTAGGTACCAGTGTGGCCTTTATCCCGCACGTGGCGGTCTGGTTCCAGGGCATCCATGTAAGTCGAGACCTTGTCTTCTCCATTTGGAAGTATCATCCGTTGACTGTGTTTCATTAGCACACCATCAGCATTCCCCTGGCCCAGGAGGTGACGTCTCGCGATATCCGCACTCTCTACCAAGATCGATACGCTGGCGAGAAGCTCGTCAAAGTCACTGGCGAACCTCCGTCAGTAAAAAGCATCTCTGGGAGGCATGGCGTAGAGGTTGGCGGCTTTGGTGTGCACTCGAGTGGCAGGAGGGTAGTGGTCTGTGCTACAATCGATAACTTACTGAAAGGAGCGGCTACTCAGTGTTTGCGTAAGTCTTTATATTCCTATTATCAGACAGTCATTACCGAGAGATAAAGCTGACAGGTGTTGTTACTGCAGAGAATATGAATCTTGCGTTGGGTTACGGAGAGTACGAGGGTATTCCGCTGGAGTAAAGTAGACTTAAAGTGATGGAAGACTGATGGAAGGCGCCTTACATATCCCCTGGACTTGTTCCTTGTATATATTCTCTCAACCTCTGTACAAGTGCCATGCCAGTATGTTCATACTACTCCAGGTTGCAACTACCGTTTGTAATATGTATCACATCGTTTAGTGACAATTCAAAACCATGACTTGTGAGTGTATACGTACTGTGGAACCACTTTGATTACTCTGCAATGTGGATCACAACCTGAAGCACAGGGAAACGTACTGCATGATGCCACATCGTTGAAAGCGTCTATTGAACTTATATCAGGTCCTCCGATCTTACGCCTCTCCAGGTCTTACGAACATTCATAGTGATATGGACCGCACTTCCACTCTTACCATCTCCAGATGGCGAAGAATAACGTCCTAAGATTCTTGGCCCTCGGAATGACTCTTTTAACAGTGATTTCGGAACAGTTCTAGGTCGAAGATAATTGCCGATTATAAGTCTCTGGGACTCCATAAACACAGAGCACATTATGTTTACCTCAATGACATGTTGTTGTGGGGTGCTCCATACCTAGTAGTTGGTAGTGCTCATCTGTTGGCATCGATAATATTCGCAATCTCTTCACAGGAATATTACACAGTATAAGAACAAGCACTAAAACTTACAGCCCGGGTGTTAGTATTTCTTGATTCCGACTTTCGAAAGCATTGGTTGACTCTAGCAGGGCACAATTGGTCAGCGCGTGAGACTTTTACGAAGTATCATCTCAAGGTTGAGGGGTATGAGTGATTTATCAAACTACCATCCATGAGTACGCATCTGACTGCCTTCAGTTCGAGCCCCTCCTCGGGCGATTCTCCTTTTGTTTTTGATATCTGTGATTGCTGCGTTGTGAGTGTAACATCTTAAGGCTCTTTTAGCATCGGCTACCGGCAGTGCGATAAATTTGGTGTTGGTTCAGCTCGAACGGGAGGTTCCATCTTGTTGGAACCCTCGAGCTTCCAGACTACATAACAAGCTACATCACAACACCTATGAACCTCAACCGCAGAGCACACTTCCCGACATTGAGATACCTGCCCTGAGATTTACGACTCCTTTTGATAAAAGGGCCAGCGGACGCGAAGATCGTTGCCTCCTCCGATAGTCAGCGGCGCATAAACCAATTTACAGCAGCATCATGGGCCGAACGTCTGACAAGGATGTACAAGCCGCCTTCGTGGAATTTCGCGCAAAAGAAGACGATAAGGTGAGGCGCCAGGTAGCAGGCCTTGATGCTGGGCTCACATGAACGCGCAGTGTCTCTCGGTGCAATGTATCTACTGTCAGCAAATCCGTGCCAAAAACACAAGTCGGCAGCGCGCGCACCTCCTCGAGTGTAACGCTTACCTCGATGCTATGAAAGATGTCAATCCCGACAACAGCATAATCAGAGAAGCTGCAAATCACGTCAATGGGACTCCTACTCCTTCGAAAACGCCCGGAGCGCGCTCGTTTCAGATCCCTCAGGCGCCTTCCATACAAGTCCCAAAGCCAGGTCTGGAGCGAGACTTTCGAATGAGCGTTCGCGTAAACCCTAAGATATCTGTTGGGCCGAGTATCTGGGGTCAGCGGAACTGGGTAACCTTCATAGACGGTCATTGGAACGGACGATGGGGAAAGGGAACTGTCGTTGTGAGTTTACTCCTCACACCGGATTCAGCGCCATGTGCTGATGCCATAGATCACAGCCTGGTGGCCAAGACTCGCAACTCGTCGCCTCGGACCTCTCAACCCACTTGGAAGCGTCTTACCTCCTCCAGACCTCCGACATGCCCCCAGCATACATCACAGTCAAAACAGATGGCTGGCGGACGGGACCGAGGGAAGTTCTGGAGAAACTCTTTGACCCAGAACAAGCAGACAACGTGGATCCACGTACATACCTGTTCCGGCTGTACATACATTTGGAGACCGGGGATGAGAGGTATTTACATGTCAATACAGGGATGTGGATTGGTAGTGGCATGAGGAGAGGTGCTGAAGGTAGTAACAAGTGGAAAGTGCTCCCTACAAGGCGTGCAAGGCTCACAATCCCCAGTAATTTACGATGCATATCGAGTTACCTGATATAGCCATACAATTCGAAGACGCTGGCGCAGGCATGAGAAACCTAGACGATTTGCCAATTTCCCCGCCGAGCCGTTTTGCATGCTCGATCTCCGGGACCCAAATTGCTTGCCGGATATCTGCATCAAGACAGCCAGCTTATACCCCTCCTGCATTTGCTCCTGTCATTGGCATCATGAAGAAAACCATCGACGATCGTACGCGCACTTCTCGCCCGTAGAGACTCAAGTCGCTGTCGTCTTTTGCCCGAGATTGCCGTCTCCCGCCGGGCAATTCATAGTCCTGGCAGCGGACTGGCGGGTATCGACGGCACACAATGCCTGCTGGAGTCCAGCGTTCTCAAGTCCCGACTGTGTATGTCGCGGAGTTTCCTCTTATCGTCGGTTCATCGTTATCTCCTTGCTTTTGACTATGTGCTTTTCCGCTTTTCACGGCTTCTTTAAAGGATCTCACAGTGGTGTTAGGGAGGTTTCCTTGGTATTGGGGATTACCCGAGGCAAACGGCGTCCAAGCATGTCTCCGTCGTGTCATCTACTGTACCATAGCTCTCTCTCCCTCACTCGAACATCAAATCACGAGGTTTGCTACATGTCGCGTGCTCAATCAGCTAGCCCCCATTGGCTGTGCGGTTCAATTCCATCTGCCAATCCAACATCAGCTTCAACCAAATCTTCCCCTCCCTTCTATGTGGGTAGTGCTTCACCTGGGTAATTGGTAGTTGCACTATGGCTTTCGACAACGCTTGGGCGAAAGTGGTCAGGGATGGCTATGGGTCTTCAACCAGCAAGGTCTTTGACCTCCTCAGCCATTCAAAAAATAAGCGTATCGAATTCACAACGCAATACCGGTAAGTGCATCTCATAGACGCTTCGCATAGTGCTTCACAGGCACGATTTCCTACCCAATAGTCCTAAAGCAGACTAGCTACTGTTACATTATTGGTGTTGTTATTATCATTATATTCCTCTCTGCACTCTCTTCCTGGAGCTGCTTTCGGGTGGGCTGAGACCCACATGCGAATTTAGAACAGCACTTTCAAGCAAGTTGCTGATCAAGAAGGATCTGTCGGTGATACGCTGGGCTCTCGTTCTATAGCTTACTCGCCTTTACCTCCTTCTTCTGTTTCTTTCTACCCTTATAACTTTCCGTTCTACGACAAGCCATCCAAGCCATTGCTCAACTAGAATTCAATAGGGTTACACAAGACATAAGGAAACCCGGTGGTGAATAAGACATTTCCGTTCTTGTCATCAAACAGAGCCGAGTATGTCAATAAGGGGTCAAAAGTCGCCCACCATATGATCCATCATGTTTCTCGACGACCTCCGCTTGAGACCTCCCAACAGCATGGTTGGAGGTCTTGCCTCGTAGGCGGTCGATGAGAACATGCTTTTTGGACTCGCTCGTCCGGTTCTCTTGCCTATTTCCGGTATTACAAACAACAAGCATATTTGTCTGACTTGCGGTGGGTCTGTACTCGAATTGACCGAAGACCATGTTCTGAAACATTCGGGGACCTTCCCGCCGGCGAACTTGTCTCTCAACGGAGACGGGAAGATGTCGCTGAACGTCAACCTCAATAAGACATTGGCTCAGCCACATGCTGTGGGGGAAGCGTTCATAGCGAAGGCATTGAACCTACTGACTCGGACTCTATCAGGAAGTCTGATATCATCACTGCGATTACAGGCTTTAGTCACCAAATACCTGGTATTGTTCGTTTTCTTCATCGGCTAAGACCGAGCACCAAACACCCCTTGCTTGTGGCGCTTCACCTACTGAGGGGTTGCGGCTTCGTACAAGCAACAACTCGTCAACAAGCCGGGAAGTACACAGATTCAGGTTGATTGCGACTCCTACGCAGTTGGTCGCTTGCTAACGGATATCATGACAACATGTTAATCAGCGTATCAATTCCGTCCGATTTTTACACCATCAGTTTCCAGCTCCTATCCTAACCCTCCACCAAAAGCCCAATCTACACAAACATCAGCGAACCCACACTCGAACGCTCCTTAATTTCCTGATTGAAAACATGGTTTCCAAGCTTTGCACCTTAGCTGTCGAGCTTATCGAGCTTATCGCCGGTGTGTTGGAACCTGCGGACCTATTCTCTTTACGTCTTGTTTGTAAGGAGCTTAATGAGAAAACCTTCCAGTACTTCAGCCATACGTGTTTGACAACCATACGGACGGACCTCTCTCGCAAGAGTCTGCAAGAGCTGGAAGAACTCTCTGAACACGAGCAACTCAGGCATCATGTCCGAACTTTGCTAACCAAGGGGCCGAATGATATGGGCCGAGGGTTTTCATGGGATCGACATCCTTCAGGTCACTTATTAGCCTCGCAACCAGGCGTTCAGATGCTGCAAGATATCCTTCTCAACAACCTGGTGAACTGCAGATCCTTTCACATTTATCGCGACCATGAAGACGAAGACTCGTACAAGTCTGATTGCCTGAGGCCCAGCGATGCTGTTGCAATTATCCTTACTATAATCGCTGAGACTAGCTTGCCCGTAAAGTCTTTCTATGTGGTCTTTAGAAGACGGGGCACAGGCAAAGTGGATGCGAAGCGGCTGCACATTCTACAATATCGAAAGCCAGAGTTTAGAACTGCATGGGCTCACCTCCAAGAGCTCTCTCTAGAACAAACGATGACATCCGACACTTTTGATTGGGCTATGGAGCTTGTTTTGTGCGCGATAAATCTCCAGAAGCTAACACTGGATTTCGAGTTTGATCACTCTACCTCATTTATCGACCGCCTCTCTTCCGCGGACACATTGCCTGGACTTCAAGAGCTCAAGCTTTCGTGCGTGAATGTTACGGAGGAAATCATTTTGAGATTTCTCCTCCACTTCCGCGACAGTCTTCGCGCACTTTCTTTCTGGCTCGTCTCCATCGAATCTGGCGGTACATGGGTATCAGTCTTCAGAAAATTGAGAAGCGATTTTCCACTTCTGGAGAGCATCTGTGTAAACCACCTCAAAGAGTTCAAGGAAGAAAATCGTCGCATCATGTTCCCCGCGCTTTCTGACAACCCGGTAGTGCCTGGGTCACAGGGTCGAAGGTTTAATTTGGTTGACAAGAAGTACAAGGGAAAACCAAGGATATTTGGCGTTAGCTATTCGGGCCCAGGGATGGACGTGGCTTTGGAGATCCTCGTGAGGTCAGCAGAAAATATTTAAATGATACCGCCGACATTCGCTAGCCGCCCCACGGAAGATGATTCCAAAAGATACTTCTCTGTTAAACACGCCTCCTCTCCCGCTAGGGCGCAATTTCGGGCAATATCGGGTCCGTCAAGCTCGCCATGACTCTCTTATAAGAACGTTATGTAGCAGGCGGGCTAGGCACGGACATACTGACGCATCCATTCGGCCAGGATGGCGATGAGGTGCTTGCACGCTGCAAACATTTGACACAAGAGTCAAATTTCAGGCTCCCCAATGGTGAGGGAGACATTGAGTTCAGCTCGCAGTGAAGGCGATCAGCGATTGGAAGAGTGAAGAGGGCAAAGGGCGGAAGGAGCAAGGCAGCATTGAAAAGAAAAAGAGGCTGAAGCAAGGTCACCTGACACACCAAGCATGAACTGAGAGAGTATTTGTTAGGAATCAGGGGTCTCACGTGACCCATTGTTGTAATGAAAAGTTTTCGTGTATTTAGATTTAACACCAACAACATCAACTCTCGACAGTGTTGAAGAAAGAAAAGATAGACAAATTGAGGAAGTGGGGATGTGGGGGGTTCTTATAGAGACGTTTGAAAGCCGGCGATTTAGGTAAACAAGGAGCCATACCCGAAACGGAGGGAGCCTAAACCTGAGGCGGATTTCCCGGCGACGACTTTATTATATAAGTCAATGCCGGTCGTATAACCGGGTCTGATGACCTGTTATTACTTGCTAGCAGTAGATGCCCAAATCGAACAATACTATGGTGTCGACGTCTCGTTTCGTGACCTGGCTAGTGCTGCTGTCTCCGCTTGCTCCTCTTTCTTATGCTGCACAGCCAACCCCCGGATGATCTCTTGATGCTGACGGCCGTAGGGTGTGGACTTGAGGGCATGGGAACCGACCTTCGGGCCGTTGCGGTGACAGCCTCAATAAAGGTTTGCTTGGTGGAGAGGAGCAAGGCATCCGCAGTACATGCAAGCACCCTCGAATGGAGGATCGAGTTGGTCGTAGAGGAATGTCGGTGGATGGCCGCCAGGTGTCAGCGCCATACAACCGCAGTCATCAGCGTACATAGACTGTCACTGACGTGATTCACAACGCAGTAATCTGTCTTGAGCTTGCCGTCAATGCCGAACAACGTTCAACGATTTGTGAGGTGCTGGGTGATGTGTCGATTGACCGCAACGGGCGCTCTATGCATCCGTAACTCCTGCAACGGACCGATCTTACTTTAATATTGATTCGGCTTCCTTCATGCGTCCCGCCGCCGAGGGGTATGCCATGGATTAGCTCCCATCGTAGGCTTGTGAACACAGGCACGAGCGAAGAGTCCGCAGCTTCTACATCGATAATGTTTCAGCAAGTAATTTCAACCCGGCAACCTCCCCATGGCTTGAGGATTCACAGTCCTGTAGTCCGTGGCCCATGTAATGTCATCTCTTGTGTGGCTGAGACCCCCGGGTAGACGCAGTAGGCTTCGTATTAGACTCTCCGGTGCCCTCGTGGCCACTATCAATGAATAATGAGCTTATCAACTAATCTCCCCTTTGATATATCTAGCGCATCCAAACCACGACAGGCATTGATTCGAGCGTTTTCACGCCGAACTTTGAAAGATACAATTGTAAATTTCCGAGCACAAGGCCTCACGGTCCGGGTCAAAAGCCTCCTGTCGAGCCAAAGCGTACTTACTTGTAGCGAGAGCGAATGCATGGTCAAGCTTCCGCCTAACTTTTAGCTCCCTTCTCCCCACTCTCTGAGTATTCCCATACCACAGCGGCGGGCCTTCCGTGCGCGTGGTGGTAGCATTAAGACTTGGTTTAGGTGTAGGCTAGCTTGCAATCGGTCTTCTCCACATTTCACAACTGGCCGGACATCAAGTCGCAGTCTCAAGCAATGCGTTATTGCAGTCACACATACAACATCCTCCGTTTCTTCACAGTTCCGGCCCGACATAAGGCAATCGAACAGCGTATATGGCGACTATCAGCATTCCTTCTCCATCTGTGTTCCTAAGCAGCCCAACGCCGAGTGTACCTAGACCAACTATCAAGAGCGGACCCAGACGAGCGTCAACGACCACAAGAGCGTCAAGCAACGCAATAGTGAAAGGAGATGGAGTCGCGAAACCAAAACAATCCAAAAGTCGCAATGGTATGAACCTCCTCTGCACCGTCACCTTATCTTGGCTATGATAAGAGAGTACTTCTCGTGATGGTCTGATACGTCGGCATGGATCTTAGAAGCCCGTGCTGACCTCAATCTAATAGGATGTGTCACTTGCAAAGCAAAACGATTGAAGTGCGACGAGATAAAGCCATCATGCCAACAATGTCATAAAAGGGGTGTGTCGTGTGGGGGATACAAGAAAGACTTCAAGTGGCGGCCATTTGAGGAAGCAACATTCGCAAGCAAGCCGACGTCACAGAGGACGAGAAAAGGTTTGTAGTCTAGTGATGTCTAGTGATTTGGATCTAAACAGGTACAGCTTCGGTTTCAGCACCACCGCCGAAGCCTGCCAAGTATGCAGCATCAAGCCCTGCATTGTCCGATGCTTCCAATTCCACGGTGAACAAGGATGGCTCGTCTATCCAGAACGCCTTTCGGAATACATCTCCGCCACGGATGAAGCCAATGCTGCAGTTGTCTCCTATCGAACCTCCTCCCTTTTCCCACGATATCTATGCTCCAGAGCTGTCACAGTATGGTTCCCAAACCAGTCATGGCTACATCCCGGCGCCACCATACAATGATCAGTTTCAGCCTAGCTCTGCTGCAAGTACGGCTAACACCATGTATGACGATGGCAGCACCATGCAGTCATTAGGAACAGCGGCTTCGAGCTTTTCGTCAGGACAGTCGCCAAGGCTTATTGATCTATTGCTGCCTGGTACAGATCTGAACGCACGGTCTCCAGACTTTATGGAGTATCCTCCACCACAATCTGATGTACCGTATCAGCCGGGAGGATGTCAATTCCCGGAAGACATGATGGATCAGGACGACGATGTAGAAGAGATCATGCGTCAGCCAAACCTCAACCCTGAAGCGTGGATAATGCGCTTACCTTCGCCATCACCCTCGAACTCCTCAAGCTCGTCGGATGGCTCGCGATTTGACCCGCTCAATGCTATCTATCGACAGCCGGATCTTCACGCTAACAGTCCCGAAATGCTCATGGTTCGCTTTGACCGGCAAACATGCGGTATCCTTTCAGTCAAAGATGGACCAACGGAGAATCCATGGCGAACGTTGGTATGGCCGCTAGCCCGAGATTCGCCTGCTCTATATCACGCGATCAGTTCCATGACGGCTTTCCATACGTCCAAGGAGAAACCCGAGATGAGAGTGGAGGGTATGGAGCATATGAGGCGGAGTATTAGGTCGCTAGCCGCTGGTATCGAGAGTATGAGGACGGATACCGCGCTTGCAACGACGCTGGTTTTAGCTTTCTCAGAATCCTGGGACCGGCACATCTCCACAGGTATCGAGCACTTGCGTGGCGCTAAGGCCCTGGTCAATCAAGCTCTTGTCAGGCACCGCCAGAACACTCTATTTGGCGATGACCTGACCCGATTAAAATTTCTTTGCAATACCTGGGTATATATGGATGTCATCGCTCGTCTGACCTCGGTTGACGACGATGACTCCAATGATTTCGACACAGTACTTTGGTCTCCCTTGGGTCTGATCACGCCTAACAACGAGGTTGATCCCCTCATGGGTTGCGCGACCACTCTGTTCCCACTCATCGGCCGTGTCGCAAACCTTGTTCGGCGAGTGAGCAAAAATGACTGCAATTCTGTGGCCATTATCTCCCAGGCCATGGAGCTCAAGACCGCTGTCGAAGAATGGGAGCCTCCTGATTTCTTCGAACCACCCGAGGATCCGACGTCTGAAATCACCCATAGTTTGCAGACTGCGGAGGCTTATCGGTGGGCGACGTTACTGTATCTGCACCAAGCTGTACCGGAAATCCCTTCTCTAAGCGCCGCACAGCTTGCGAAGAAAGTGCTTGTTTTCCTAGCAACGGTCCCACTGAGCTCACGAGCTATCATCGTGCAGATCTACCCTTTGCTTGCCGCAGGGTGTGAGGCGTCTGGCCAGGAGGATAGAGTGTGGGTAGAGGATCGCTGGGCAGCTATGGCGCAGAGAATGCTGATTGGCAACATCGATCGATGCTGGGAGGTCATTAGGGAGGTATGGGATCGTCGTGATTCCTACGATGCTGAGAAGATGCAACGGGAACAACGACGCTTCGCTTCTCGAGTACCTTCAGGATACGCATCGTCGTTGGAGAACATGAAGAGGAAGTTCAGCATTGAGGAGCAGGACATTGTCGGCTCATTTGAGTGGTCGGATCCTTTCGGTGGTGATAGAAAGAGGCGAGCCACGAACGGAGAAATTGGCATGCCAGCACCGATCAGCGTACATCAACCGCGGAAGCGCTCGACAGACCTGACAGAGAAATTCGAATTCGAGAAGACTGTGCGAGGAAGACTTCATTGGGTAGGCGTCATGAAGGATTGGCATTGGGAAGGTAAGACCCAGCCCTTGAAGTTTGTGCAATGACTTGCTAAAGCAGCTGCAGTACTGCTCGGATAATTCTTTCAGGGTCCTGTCTGATTCGTACGCCATGTGGTTGCTCTTGTGCCTTGGGTTTCTCCTGGAATTGCCCTGAGAGCCTTGTGTTGCCAGAATTGCTTTGCATAACTTCAATACTGCGATTCATTGGCATGCAACTCTGTTCCTCGGACCTCAGGCATTGCTCATTCTTCAGATTTCTTTTCTTGCCGTGCATCTGAGCGATGGTGTTGGGCGCAGTCTGGAGAGCCTGGTGATAGTTATCTGATCTGAGGTTCTTGGCGTTTCCAGAAGATGGGAAATCTTGAGATCGGCTGAGCGCCGATTCCAGTATATACCTATGGCTGGACGAGTAGCTACCTATGAGAGGTATCATCTATCGATAAGGCTCTGCAAACGTCAGGGCTGCGAGCTACATCAAGTCATACAACCCCTTAAGGCGTCCCTTTGCATTGAGGTTGCAGATGATTTGTTACGAAAGCTTCAAGGAGCGGACAATGCTACATGGTTCAAGTTACTAAAGCAAAGCCTACCACTTCCATGCCCTGACGGGACATGTTTGCCCTATATAACACAAGAAGGACTTACTGCAGGGCATTATGGCTTTCTTGGCAGCATACGAACCCTCAAGGGATAAGTTGGAGAAGATTGCTTACTCAGGGTCTGTCGTGTCAAGCTAAGCCTTCCGAGGACAGCCTTACCCAAAGGAGCAAACATTTCCCGTCGACAAATCAACATGGACAGACAGCAAGCTCATAGAAGATTCCTATGGAACGTTGTCATTCATGCAAACGGGCCTAGACTACCAAGGAGCGAGACCTATCTTCAGCCTCAAAGACGGCATTCTCAAAGGGCTCACGAACGCTACGCTACTTCTAGACAATCGATCCTTTTGCTTAGGCCGAGATCCGGCAGCTAATAATATTCAGCTACGCCAATGGAGGGGTGAGGTATAGTGGGGTGCTTTCGAGCTTCATGTCCTTATTACTTATATAACGACGTTGCGGGTATTTGTCTTTTAGTCATTGTTCCAATTCAAACATATCTTGAACTTCGCCGTTGAGCTCATAAAATGTAATGTCTTGATCTTTCTACCGTCGCTTGCGTCTTTCTCTCAAACGAGCCGAGCAAGGCTACCAATTTTGTTGCAATTAGACTGACAACTGGGTGCATACATCAGTCGTCTCCAGCGCCTCAGCATTCACCAAAAGCGGAAAACACTTAGTCCTTCACAATGTCTTCCCCACAAGCGATGAACTACTACCCCAAGGCTCAATCATCATACAAGCCACCGTTGATCGCCAACGAGAACGCCTATCTCGGCGACGTCTACTCCTCGTAAGTCCGTCCCTCCCTCCTTCCCACCTTCTCCCGCTTTGGCCCACCAGGCAATCCTCAGCCCTACTAACACCCCCTGACTCCAACAGCGACAAAGTCGAGCCCGACAAACCCATCTCCGCCGGTTTCTACCGCCTAGAGAAAGGCACGCCCCTCGTCTACACGTACACATACCACGAGATGAAGATCATCGTCGAGGGCGAATTCGACATCGAGGATGAGACGGGCCAGAAAGTGCACGCCGTACCCGGGGACGTGTTCTGGTTCCCCAAGGGAGCGAAGATCACGTTCACGACGAATAGCTATGGATTAGCGTTCTATACAGGTTCTAGAGTTGAGGGCGGTGCGTAAGTAATTGAGACAGGGAAGGATGTGGGGAGAGGATTGGGGGGTGGGGGTGGATGCTGGCGAGGAGTAGATGTCTCTGGCCTGTGAGAAGATTTGGGAGGAGACTGACGCTTTATGGGAGCTGTGGCTCTTGTATGTGTGAAGTATACCAGTCCATCAAATCCAGCCAATCTTGTATCCCACCGTTCAAACATCCCAATTCTTTGAAAACATTGAACTAGCGGTCTGTGTGACCATCTTATCCAAGCCAACCACCTAGTACTAAACCCAATCCTGCCCCATTATCCCCACTCCCTCAACACCGCTCTTCACTCATACTATGGTTCCAGGTCGTAACAGACTAGTGATGTCAACAGATGAGCACAATCATCAATATGTGTGAAGAACCTCACAACAACATGTCATAAAAAAAAGATCACATGCTAGTAAACACCTAGATCCTAAGTCTACACACATATGGTGTTGATGTGCTCTGTGACTATTTAGTTTAGTCAAATATGATTTCAGGTCATAAATAATTGCCGATGTTAACAGATGAGCACAACCATCAGTAATATGTATGGAGAACCTCACAGCAACATATCAGAGGTCTATGACGGTGGAATTCAACAGATGATATTCTTGTAAAATGTCTAGGTCCTACACGACATGGTGTTGATGTGCTCTATGCCTATAGAGTCCTCCAGATACTTAGAATCAACAATCATTTATGACCTAGAACTATACCTCACCATCTCCCTCCATGTTTGGTAGATCGGATAAGGGGCGGAGGGGTCCCGACTTTGACGAAGGGTACATGAAGCAGCTCCGTACCTTTATCAAAGGTGATCTCGTCACTCAGGAAGGCGTATCACTTGTTACCGGACCCACACCCGTGGCAAGTACATGACGAGGACGGGGGCGTCATATTGCGAACTCCATTCAGCAAGCGGCGCCCGGCCAGCGATCGCGATATGCGTCATGTCTTGGATTTCGCTCTATGGATCAACCTGATGGTGGACACGTGTGGAAGAGGAGGCGGGGGGAGGGATGGTGGAAAAGACGATAGGGCATCCAGCTCACCCGCGTACTCTACATGTAGAGTTCGATGTAGACTAGCTCCAGGTAAGGACCTTATATAGATCGAACCTCTGAGCAGCTGAGTTAGATTTCTTCGATCAATCAATCAATCGATCAAGGGAATAACACAATCAGCAACACCCAACAAACGTTCTAACCGTCTTTCTCCGTCCCTGCTTCCCCATGTGGAGACGATCAGATCGGATAACCCCTTGCCCTTGTCTTGCCATTGCCATTAAAATGTACGTTCTCTTGACATTCCTGGGTAGGGTTTATGTGGGTTGTGGATACCTACAATTCTCTGACACGACGATGATGATGTTTTGTTCTAGACGCTCGGCTGGCGTTACTTTATATCTTGGGGACTAGCCATAGTTGGGGGAGGGGAAGGGGCATTGAGGGAGCTGAGTAAGGGCTTCGAATGCTCAATAGGGTGTTATGGGATTGTACCCACGATAAGACGGATACGGAGGAGACTGGGGCTTGGGGTGGGTATCAAGCTGGGTTATCTTGCGAGCACCACGGCGACTGAGAGAAAGTGAGACAGCAAGACTGCTGGGTAAGACACGTCTTGACTCAGAAACATGTAGACGCCGATGCCCGATGCAACGTGGACAGCACAGCGAGAGCTTGAATCACAGCTCATGGGTATTTCCTTACCAATCCGTACAACAAAGCCAAGTATCGATCGACCATCTAGAAAAGCACCTGCAAAGGCAAATCCCTCGAGCTACTCCCCACACGAATCGTAAACTCGCCTTGAACAGGCATAATCCAATTCTGCCTCACCACACTCCAATAACTCAAATCCTTCCTTGTCAGGTGCAAACTGACTTCTCTACTCTCGCCAGGTCGTAGTTCGACTTTGTCAAACGCTCGCAGGACTTTGACTGGGAAATCGATCTTATCCCCGTTCGACTCCTCCACCACGCCCTCGGGGAACGAGACGTAGAGCTGTACGACTTGTTTGCCGGTGCGTGTGCCAGTGTTGGTGAGGGTAATGTTGACGAGAGCGTGTGTTTCGAAGAGGCTGGGGTTGCCGCCTTGGCCGCCGCCTGCGGGCGAAGGGGGCTGGGCGACGTCGTAGCCGTGCGGGTAGGGGTAAGGCCCGGGCTTGACGTCTTTGACGCTTGAGATGTAGGGGTAGATGTAGTTCTTCAGCTTACGGAAGCCGTGGGGGAAGAGTGCTGTTGAGGGATCTGGGAGGGTGTTGTCGTAAGATGGGGGGTTGAGTTCGGCTGGTCTTGGTGAGGGGAGGGGAGATTTCGGCTTGGTGGTTGTGATGGAGATGTTGGAGAATTCAAAGGTGGTGTAGGAGAGGCCGAAGCCAAATTCGTAGCGAGGTGTGACGTCGTGTTTGTCAAAGTGGCGGTAGTCGATATAGAGACCCTCGGTGAAATTCTGCTGTGGAACGACGGCGTTTGGGTAGTATAGGATCTGCCCGCCAGGACCATAGTCTTCAAGGCTCTTGCCGACTGTGTAGGGGAGACGTCCGCTCGCGTCGATATCACCGAAGAGCACGTCCACAAGAGCATTGCCGCTTTCCTCCCCCGGTAGGTTTGCGAGGATGACAGCCTTCACGCTTGGTACGTCTATCCATCGTTCGAGGACAACAGGTCCGACAGCATGCACCACCACGATGGTCTCTCCACTGCCTTTACCACAGCCTTCAGCAACGGTCCGTACTAGCTTGTCGCCATTTTTCTGTGAATAAAGGTCGTTTCGATCTCCGCGAATACCTTCAGCAGCGATGAAACCTTCCCCACCTATAGAGTTGATAAAGACGATGCAAAGATCCTGGTCTTTGAGAATAGAGGGTGACTTCTTGAATGGTGGATCATTACTCAGGAAATGGGTCATGTACACTGAGTTGAAGTCGAACTTTGACTCCAACGCCTTAAGCGGCGTAACGAGGTAAGGGAATTCCACTGCACCACTACCCCATCCTGAGGCTAAAGTGCCTTGATTACAGCCTCGGTCTTCGCATGCGTTTGGCCCTCTGCCTGGTCCGGCATCCTCGCCGAAGATTCCTACACGGTACTTCGTCTCTTTGCCAGGCCCCGCTACCTCGGACCGGCCTTGAGGGCTGAGCGGGAGTAGCTCATCTTCGTTCTTTACCAAAACAGTCCCGTCGGCCGCAATCTGCTGAGCAAGTCGACCATGGAAGTCCTCGCCTTCTCCTTGCACATCAACGAATTTATTGACAACTGCCGTTGTCTCATCATCGCTACCAGGATGAAGCAGTCCAGTCTCGTCATTCGTCCATGACGAAAAGTTTGGTCCACCGTCGCCTTCTGGTGGTGGGGCTGCCCAGGTATCCTGACCCAATTGGTACCAAGCCGCCACGGTTCGTGTAACCATGTCATTGAGGCGTTCTATGGTGATCGACCCATTCAAGGTGGCTTTCGTGAGGTGCGGACCCCACAACGAATTACCGTCCATCCATCTCAGACCGTCGCCGGGCATAGTCATGTCGAGTCCAGCCAATGCGCTTGCGACGCCGCTGCGTTGGGCCAACCAGTCCGATTGCACAAACCCCTGAAACCCTAGCTCGTCCTTGAGAATGCCACTCAGGATCTTGCTGTTACCACAAGCATATGAGTTGTTGACCATCTGATAGCTGCACATGACACTTGCAACGCCGGCTCTCACGCTCTCAGCAAATGGCCAAACGTAGAGTTCATGCAGCGTCCGATCGTCGACATTTGAGGACATTGCGTTCGGCAGACCCCATTCGAAGGACTGCCTAAAGTGTTCTTGCTCGTTCACGATCCAATGCTTTGCCGTAGCCATGACTCCCGCGTCCTGAATTCCCTTTATCGTTTCTGCGGCAGCCACAGCTTGAAGCACTGGATCGGAACCGAACCCCTCCCAATTCCTTCCTCCGGCGGGCATTCTTCCTAGCGGTCCCATAGCTGGACCAAGCAATACGTTGATACCTTTCACCCTAGCTTCAAGACCATGTGCATGTCCTCTCTTGTACATGAGATCCCGGTTCCAAGTCGACCCGGTAGTGATGCCTGCAGGGAACGCAGTACTGTGGTCTGCAAAACGTATGCCAAGAGGACCATCTTGTAGACAAAGAGATGGAAAGCCAACGCTATTCGCAGGACCAGTGTTGCCGACGCAAAGATTCTGGGACCATCCCGTTCCTGTGGTTATGTTCACTTTCTCCAATAAGCTCATCTTCCTGACCATTGCCTCCGCTTTTCGATAGCTGTCTTCCCATGAGCTTAGTGTACCTCCTCGTGGTGACGGATACCATGGAGGTGATTGCTGCGAATACGACATGTCAGCGACAACAATGGGTTACAGCGCGGTATGACATACACCATCTTCCGGGGCCGTCTTATACACCCATAGTCCTCCTCCCCCAAGCAACAAAATAAGACCACCCAGGAGTATTGCAGAGATTATCATACACGTCGTTCGTGGCCTTAGACATCTCCCCACCATTCCCAGCCATGACGGCCGATGCGGTGCCGAGTACTTGTCTGTTTGGTATGTTCCGAACGGAGCTCCTGATTCCACCCTACGATGTCGGCGCATCACACCATATTTACCAAACGAGGTCCCATCGTTGTGTAAATGGTCGAGCTCATCAAGCTCCTGATCGTCGTCAGTTGATGATCGGTAGACTGCTTCAAACGAGGTGCGCAGCGGCGCTTTCTCTCTAGCCTCTAGTAAGCCTTTACGGCTGTCCCTGAGAGCTAGATTTGACGCCATCTGCTCTCAATTAATTCAAGGCGTCATCTGCGGGAGAAAAGGCATGACTTACCTTGCTTGCTCCAAACCCCGGGAGTTGTTTGTTATGACATATGTGCCTTGGACGCGGGAGTTCCCGTGAGGCTTAAATTTGCGATGTCATTGAAATTATTGTACGCTGCGAAGGTGTGAAGGAAGGAGGCTCAAGGACAGCATTGCTGATTCTCCTGGCATTTCTATCGTTCAGTAGTCTCAAGCAGATATATTACCATACTTGTATAACATCTCAGTCGGACTGCTCATATTGCACTACATCGCAGATCGCGCGGGTAGATGCTTCTCTTGTCCCGTCTATTGCCTCTGATATCAGTTCTTCACGGTGGGGCATGAGTCGGTAAACGGTCTCCCAAGTACTTTAAGAATTGACTGGTCACAAGGTTGATGCTGTGTATCCATCCTGACATTGACAGCGCCGTTATGCGGTGTGGTCACTGGGCACTCTGGCTATTGCACAACAGCCTCCGTCAAAGATGCCTGTGATTTCTATGGCCATGAAGTGTTGGGAGTGGATGAATTGAGTGGTGCTCTTCCTGTCTGATGCAGCATCCCATCAAGGCCGGCTGTTTCTTCTGAGATGGTGTGAAGGTCTTTCTCTGTTACCGAACTCAGAGGGGTCTCCCTTGGAGATATCAGAAGCGTTGCGGCAATGGAGTAGCGAAGAGAATGAAACGGAGCTTACATCAAGCTTGAAGGCACCGTAACACGACATAAGCACAGGACGAGAGCTCCTGTTCATCAATTCAAGAAGGGCGAATGATGTCTGCCCGCAGTCGCTGATCACAGAAGGATTGGTCCTCTTGTCTTCGATCCTCTGAGAGGAATGGCTCAAGTAAGTATATTGCGGCATCTTACGGCAGCATCACATCATCAACTAATAGAAAGGGCACACAAAGGCATGCAATTCTCGAACTGGCAGGCAATAATCATAATGCTATGTGAGATGGAGGTAGCTTGGGGCGTACTCTTGCATGCTCTTGCATACATGTACTTCGCACAGTATGTAATGCACAAACAGATCGCGTATCTACTCGTACATGTACGGAGTCATAGCTGGTCGGGTGATCTACATCTATCCCTGCTGATATCCTGCAAAGCTGACTCCCATTCGCTCCGTTTGCTCCAGGCAAATAATGAGACTCAAACGATTACGACCGCTTGTCAAAGAATTCTTGAAAGTTATAATAGATATAGATTACGATACTGTACCTCAACATAACCACAGCTTCAAGCTCAGCATACGCGGTCCAAAGACCATCCATCAAGGTTGAAACACCTTCAAAGCCACACTATCACAGAGGCTTGCGTGCGAGCCGGCACTCTTTGGATAGCCGAGGAGTACTTGTATGATTCCAAGTCACTGGAAATTTGTTGGGATACCCCAGGCAGGACGCTTGCTCTTAACTGAGCAGGATCCGATATGCGGAGCGAAGATCAGCTGGAATTTGGGTCTCGGCGAAGATGATTGCGGCAGGTACTCGGACTTGTAAATCTCCGCCGATGCAAGCTGTACTCGTAAAAAGTTGGAAAACGGGAGCAGGCTTGGCCGCAAAGGTATGGAGGGTCCTTGTTGTTCGACGCATCTCTTTACCGCATAAATACGTGTAACCTTGATATTGGAATTTGGTCTGAAATCGCAGTTATTCAATAGGACTACAGACCTGATTGCCTGACTGGTTGGACTAACATCTACCTTGACTGCTCTGGGAAGTTACACTGCAGAAGCGAAGCAAAGGCGGTTCAACCTCGATGCTGATTGATGATGATGAAAGATGTCTTATGTGAAAGCGATAGTCGTAGAAGTAGAGTACTTGTAAAGGCTAGTTCCAGATCCAGATCCAGATCCAGATCCAGATCAATTCCGGATCGGCAAACCGGGACACTACGCTAATCAGCGCTACAGTGATCGCAGCTTGGTGAGCACCGACTCGATAGATAACTACAGTAGTTCCCTCAACTTCCCACCTCAATGCAAGACGTGTGCAGATAACGAATGGGACTCCAGATGGAATTCCGTTTGGTTTGTCAGCAGATGTCTCGTCACTGGTCGACCTCGATGCTCGGCCAGATCGTCAGACTGGCGCCTATATGCTACTGCGTACGCTTGATCGCAGAGTCTCATGTCCAGCCCCGGGGACTGCCCCTGGGACTGTAACTAGAAAAGCAGCTTCCAGCAATGCTTGAATGTGGATTTTTGTCAAACCTGCTCCGAAAGCTAAAGTCTCTCCGCAATGGTGGATCCGTGACGCAAATTTGGGGGACCCGGGAGCGCTCTCGTGAAGATCAAAGTCCGGTCCATCTTGGGATTTACTGTACGGATTATCGTACAAGTACACTCTCTGTCCCACTAGTCAGGGGTTTGAAATAGGTAAGGTAGAGATGTGCCGGGGCGAACGTGGTAAAGAACACTAGCAAGGACTGGCCTGCTCGCGCGGGAAAGCGGGACAAGCCCTGGGTCATGGCATCAAAGTCACCTTCGCCCAGATTTGGGACCCGTCAACTATCATTGGCTTCCAGCGCATAACACTCAACCATGAACCCTCCAGTCCTCCACAGCCCATGAGCAGCCACAGTTCCAAATCCAGACAGTCTTGCCGCTGTCGCGAAGCTGAGAGAAGCGCACATGGATGAAAGACAATCCTTTTCGGGACGTGTTAGGACCCGAACACGGGAAGTCGAGGCGCTTGCAGCTCATACGCAATAATGCAGAAAGTTTACGAGTTTGCAGTTCGCAGTTCAGGGAGGCCCCTCTATACGAAGTACATACGGAGTACTTGGCATACTCAAAAACAACTCTGATCCTACGCTCGTTTCTCATCTCTCCCTGTCTACACTCGCTACCCTAAAAATTCATATGATCCATTAACTTGGTATCTGCCACTCGTTGTTGTCTCTGGTCTCTTCGATTCGAAAGACGCACATATTTCTCGTTCTCTGCTTTTGGAAGTTAAAGTCCTCCCGAAGGCATGATGGATTACTCTCGTACTCACACAGCCACGACGACCGCGACTGCCACGCCCATGCGGCCTGGGACTCCGGAGTCATCGCCGTTCGCCGACTCAATAACGCCCATTCCACGCGCCAACCCATTTGCGTCGCCCTTCACCTCACGACCAGGCTCTACAAATGCGTCCTCGTCCGCTTTACATCAGCAAATCCTCAATCAAAGGTATTTCCACTCCCGCAGGGTACGTAAAGGAGAGGTTGAACGACCATGGATGGACAAAAAGGATCCCAGGGAGAAGTGGGTGACGATTATTCCATTGATCGGCCTCTTCGTTGGTTTCGCCATTGCCGGGTTCTTAGTTTACGACGGCATGAAAACAGTCGTCAACCACGTTTACTGCCCAGTCTTGGACGAAGATTTCTCTGGAGGATTCAATACCAAAATCTGGACGAAGGAAGCAGAAGTTGGTGGATTTGGGTATGCTCCCTCGCTAGGGCTCCTCCAGGCGTGTACTGATGAAACGTTCAGGAACGGCCAATTCGAACAGACCACCACCACAGAAGAGAACGTGTTCATCCAGGACGGCATGCTGCACATCAAGCCAACTCTTCAGGATGCCAAGCTCATCGAAACTAACACTGTGATCGATCTACGGAAACAGGGTATCTGCTCGTCAACTGTATGGACCGATTGCGTGGCGGTCACCAACACAACAAACGGAACCATCGTCAACCCTGTCAAATCCGGCCGTATCAACAGCAAGAAAGGTGCAACGATCAAGTATGGTCGTGTCGAGGTTACCGCTCAGCTCCCCGCTGGTGACTGGCTTTGGCCTGCTATTTGGATGTTGCCTGTCAAAGATACTTACGGTGTATGGCCTCAGTCTGGAGAGATTGACATTGCTGAATCCCGGGGCAACAACTACACCTATGCTCAAGGTGGTGACAACATCATATCCAGCGCGCTACATTGGGGACCCAATACCGCCAACGACGCCTGGTGGCGCACCAATGTGAAGCGCAACGCTCTGCACACTACATTTGCGAAGACCTTCCATACCTTTGGTATGGAGTGGAGCGAGAAGTATCTCTTCACGTACATCGACACTCGTCTTCTCCAGGTCTTGTACACCAACTTCAACCAGCCCCTCTGGGCGCGTGGTAACTTCCCACTGTCAGATAGCAACGGCACTCGTCTGATCGACCCGTGGAGCCAGACTGGCATCGATGCTACGCCTTTCGACGAGGAATTTTACCTCATTCTCAACGTGGCCGTTGGTGGCACGAACGGTTGGTTCAAGGACGGGGCATCCGGCAAGCCATGGGTCGACCAGTCTCCCACAGCCAAGAAGGACTTCTGGGATAGCAGAAAGTCGTGGCAACCAACCTGGCAGGACAAGGGACACATGATTGTCAAAAGCGTTAAGATGTGGCAGCAACAAGGCTACAAGGGTTGTTAGAAATCTTCTCTCTGGGGGTCGTATACAAAGATAGACATTCTCACATGTTTCTGTTGGCTACAGGTACTATCATCTAGGAATACGGATTGACTGGCGTCATGGTTTGCAGTGTTTTACGACGGTTTTCACTTTAAATATCTCTGGGCTTTGGCGGGGCTTGCCTGGGACAAGGAAACAGACATCTAGTCGCTCAACAATAATAGCGAAAGTGCATCCCTCGAGATGAGGCTTTCTCCCTCTTTGAATCATGTGTGATACTCGAGTCATCTTCAGTATACGTCTCACGCCTATTCTACTCGGTTTATGAGGCAACAACATCACGCGCAGCGAGATGAAGGTTGCCTTCAGCACAAAAGCCTTCAATACCTTTCTGATCGAGCGGTCCAGCCATTCATCGCTAACTCAGCGCACTTTTTTCTATCTTAGAGTATCGACGCACGATGTGGCTCTCATCACAGCTGTGCACTTTTCCGCAACAGTCACTAGGCTACCCAATACAATTTCGGTGGGACCGTTGGGAACCGAGACATCATGGCCGTGCAGCCGGCCAAACATCTTACCTGCCTGATGATTGTCGGAGACGTCCGGCACCGTGCAGCACAACCGTGGATGGCCGCATGCGGTGACAGCTCGCTATCGTTTTGACAGCGACTTATGTATGAATACAGATAGAGCTAGAATCCTTCGACATGGTTTCTTGTGATGGCCCCCTCGATGACCGTCTCCAGGGTTACTGGATTGTTCAATCGAAAGGGTTGTATCCGATTGCGCTTTGAAGTACCTCACCCCTCCGGCAAGTCGATGCGCTACTCTTGGCGTTGAGGACGGGACGAAATACATATCTACTCGCGTAGTAGCTTATCTGGCAGCCTGGTCCCCTCTATCGACATGTGTGCTCGACGGAATGAAGTGGGGCTTTCAACGGCACCGGCAAAACCCTATCAGCTCAGACACTTGGAGACACGCGACAACACGAGTTCTGGCCCAGGCCACTGTGGACCACATACTGTAAGCATCCGGTAACCAAACCGACTCAAACCCATCACAGCTCTCCAATCCCTTCGCGCCGGTCGCCGCGGGTGGCTGCGCTCAGGCGTGGAATTGACTTCTATGCGTTCCAGCTCGGGCTCCTGCGGAGTTTGCCGGCAGTGTTCAGTCAAACTCTGCTCATTGCAGCGGGAGGCATTCCCTAGTCTGTCTCCCGACAGAGCATTGCATCGCAGATCTTCAACAGCTAGCACCCAAGGAGAGACGGAGTAGGGTCCCCCGAAAGAACGGATTCAACGTCCTCATCACCTCATCCCGATTTTGTCTCTGAAGTGGCCGTCCTCAATCATTCCGAATTACCGACGAAGGTCTTAGCCACAGACAGACCTCGGGACGTGTCTGCGTGGACACAGCCACTGGTAACTTCTGCACGAATAAAACTGTAGATCTCCTCCGTTTTTCATGTCTCACCTCGCTTGGTCGGCAAGAACGTGGCTATCACTGGCCGTGTCGATAACGGTTATCAAATACCTTGATTATTGAAGATCGGCATCGCAGCATCCAATGATCTTCCACCAATTGTCACAGACACCGTATCATTCTGCGGCTCCCAAAAAGAAACACGGTAAAGGCAAGGTTTGATCCAGTAATAGCTATCCTACCTGATGGGAGGATCCTCTGTTCTATCTGGGCAGTTGGGTTCAGAACTGATACGAAGAGCTACTGCAACTCGATGACTGGGAACAGATTATTACCCCACAATACCTTACTGGTACTATTGAGCCCCCCGAGCGATGAATGATGATAGCGCAGTGCAAGGACCATTCTCGCCCTCCGCCGCGCTAGATTGGCAAAAGCCCACCTCGAGTCTTCAACGCCCCACGGCCAGGTTGTGGAGATTGTGGACGGCACCTCGATAATCTCGCCCATGGTTCTGCAATTGTGGCTTGACAGCAGTCCGGATTCGATGGTGTGCTGGAGAGTCGGAAAGCCGCCACAGACGGTGCCAGCACGACGCCAGTGCCAGGATTCTAGCAAGAGAGGACGGAGCACATCTCATCATCATCAGGATCAGCATTCGATGAAAAGGCTCCTGTGTGGACATGGAAGCTGCAGATGCGCCATGCATGTACGAGAATAGCACCGACCCTTTGTGCCGTGCCGCGTCTCTCTGTCACACACAACCTGGAAGCATGTGCGAACCAGTGTTGTGGCAACCAAGTATCTTTACGGTCTCGTATTGAAACATCGACTCCCTTGCGCGAAGCGGAAGGGAACGCTAAAAGCTTACTTGCTTGCTTGCTCGCTTGCTTACCGCTTAAACAGGGACGAAAAAGGACGACGACTGCTGCGAAAGTGGAAATCGCCTCCTCACCAACCATGGCAAAGGCTCACGAGTCACGACAGGGCTTTCGAACTCAACTCACCCTCTAGCCGAGGTAGTCAAACCCAAAAGAGATTCCGGTTCAGAGAAGTCCGTTCCTGATCCGGTGAACAGGGATCGTGGCCAGGCGTCTCGCCGCATTGCATGCTGTCCGCATCGCAACACGCGCGGGCAACACTCTTTTCCCAGCAGTCAGGATTCATGATTCAGCATTCAGCATTCGGGTGTAGGGGCATCGCCTGGCTGAGTCGGATTCCTCGGGCGTCCAGGTTACAGGTATCTATCCATCGCCTATCAAAGGCCTGGCGTAGACGAGTAGTACATGTAAATGTACATATTGTTTGCTGCACATGTACAATTACTCTATCTTACTGCGCCATGCCAGATCTGATCGGGTGGAAACGCCTCTTTCGAATGTTCGGAGCCCTGGCCACCCGGCAGTCTTTCGCCCATGATCATCATCAGTTCATGTCTCGCATCGAACGAATCCTATATTACATACTAGAAACAGACGTCAAACTAAAGAGCCACCGACAGATATTTACCATGTCGACAAAGGAAATTACGGCAACGCCCTGTGTGGTCCGCCTAGCTTGCCTGCGTTCAGGACCAGAACGGAGGCGTTGAAGCGTGGCAGTCAAAACCTTGCTGACCTTCCCAGCTCTTCGACTTTTCAAACTTGGCGGGACTAGGGCAAGATAGCGGCGGCCGGCAAAGAGCTCAACCGTGCGACGCGACCTTAGCCCAGGCCCTCACACTTGTCGTGTTGAGAAAAGTTTAGGGTAGTGTCGCTTCTTGCTGTTAGAGGCGTGCTATCTTCCTTGAGCATGCCACCGGTCCAAGACTTTTGCTCGATCCTCTGAACGAAGATCCCTATCGCGTTTCAATCAACCCTGCTGAGTTCAGGCCGTTATTAGAACCCACGGTCGTTGCTTAGTGTCGATACGATACTGACCTAACCCATCCCAGACTCCTCGAAACCTAGAACCGCCTGCGCTTAGGCTCAAGCTGCGAGCCCTGTCCGTTCGTTTTCGGTAAGGGAGACCTTGTTTCTCTCCCGTCTCTGCTCAGTTCCTAGAATTCACCTTCATCTCGCACAAATCATTTAGCTGGTTGCGATAAACAACCTACGCTACCCTCGTTATCTTTTCTTTCTCATCACCTTCGTTTTGGACGTAGCCCTGTGAGGATCGATCCATCGCCCCCGGTCGAGGTATCGTGGAGCTCTTGATACTGATACTTCGGTCAAATCATCAAGGACTCAGTGTGTGGCTATCCCTTCTCTTCCCCCGAAACCATACGGCTTACGCTGATACTGCCTATAGCCTTTGACATTACTCCATTACCTCATGATCAGAGCTCAAACACACCGACACCTTGCATCAAGTCATTCGCTATTGCCCAGCAGAACCACACTCGCTCTTGCACCTTCGTTCCCCAACTCGTTACCGGCATTGTACTCGGTGCCAATCTGTCAACTGCCTCTGCTGCAGATGATTTTGGAGTTGGCTGCGGTACTAATTAATATTCGGGACCAGCAACAATGGGTCTCAAGAACTATTTCAAAGCCAACAAGGCTGCGGCCCAGCAGCCACAGATAGTCATGGAGGAGAAGTCGACGCCAGCTCCAAGCCGAATTGGAAACAACTTGGAAATGAGCAGCACACCGCGTTTCGGTTCTTCAAGAGCATCTCTCGCTCCATCGACACGCAGTTCGTTTGTCGATGACATCAAGCACGAAGTGATGGTCAACTATCTTTACCAGCAACAGTGCTCGCATTTGTGGGTTGGTGACGGTAGTGGTGAGCTGGAAGGTGTTTTGCTGCGGAAAAGCAGAAACAACTACATGGCTTGCCCACCTCAATTGGCACACTCCGCTTTTGCAGCCGCTTGTGCTGCGTTGAATTGTGCGGTGTGTATTACACGTCCTTTCTTTGGCTTCTCGACTGATTCGTCCCGTTAGGTTGCCATGACAGTAAATTCCAGGGTCATCAAGACTTTCCTTCAATGGTCACCAGACGCAGTCGATGTGCCTTTGATGAACGGTCTTCGTGTCCAGATTCTACCCACCATCGACGACCTTCCAAGAGCACGAAAGCATCAATTCGCTGCTTTCATCGCATCCGAGGCACTCCTCGTTGTCTGGGATGATGAGGCCCTCCACCTGGTCCAGCGAGCGAAGTCCATCGAGTCAGAACTCATGGAATTGGTATGGAAGACTGGCGACCCTGATGAAGTTGAACCTGGTGAAGCAAAGAAGGGGCCCAGAGTCACCGAGGTCGAGATCGACGAAGAGTCCGGCGAGATCATCCCGGAGAAAAGACCAACGCATCTGCTCAACACCATCCTCGTCGCCTTCACACTCGTCCTTATTGTCACAGTCTTAGGAGCCGGTTTTCGAGAAATAGCCATCGAAATTGCAGTCGATCATAACATGATGCGTCTCGCATTTCTGGCGCTCACCCCAGTACAAGTATTCTTTACCTTAGTAAGCATTATCCTCCCACCAACAACTATCTGGCTCGACATGCGCTGATATGATTACGTTAGTTTTTCGCCCAAGTCATTGTTGGATGTATTGCCCAATGCATTGGTCCAGTTCGTCAAATGCACATGAACTCCAAGTACTACTCCGCCAGATGTTCTCCCCGGTTGCAAAATCGTATCCTACCACACGTCACCATTCAATGTCCTGTGTACAAGGAAGGTTTGGCTGCGGTCATTGCGCCGACAGTTAAGTCGATTAAGCAAGCTATCTCCACCTATGAGCTCCAAGGCGGCTCAGCCAATATGTTCGTCAATGATGATGGTCTTCAAATTATTGGAGAGGAAGAGCGTTGCGCGAGAATCGAGTTCTATGCGGACCACTCCATCGGATGGGTCGCACGTCCCAAACATGGTGTCAACGGCTTTACAAGGAAGGGTAAATTCAAGAAGGTATGCACCTCATCTACTTTGCGCTTTCGCGACATCGAACCTCGTCGTACCCAATGGGTCATTGTGATATTTCTGTCAATACCGCATCAAGCTAGTTGGTGGCTTGACATCTGCACAACATAGTGCTGGCGCCGGTGATCATCGCGGCTCGTAACAATTCCTACCAATCCAATTCATGAAATGCCCGAATCGGGAAGACTGACAGCATATCATCGCCTAGGCATCGAACATGAACTTCGGTTTGATGATCTCTTGCAAAGTTGAGGATAAACTGGAGGTGATTCACAGACCCGACGACTGGACCCAGGCCGATGAAGCCCAAGCGTACGAGCGGTGTCTCAAGGAGGCTCTCGAAGACAATGGTGTGGCTTGGGCTGATGGTAACATTCGTGTTGGCGATTACATTATCTTGAGTAAGCCTTGCACGTGATCATATTCTTACGACATATGCTGACTTGTGTGACATAGTCGATTCCGATACTCGTGTTCCGGCCGACTGCCTTCTCGATGCTGCCTCCGAAATGGAGCAGTCGCCGGATGTGGGTATCATGCAATTTTCGTCTGGCGTCATGCAGGTCGTCAACACCTATTTTGAGAACGGTATCACTTTCTTTACCAACTTGATCTACACGGCCATCAAGTACACTGTCTCTAACGGCGATGTCGCTCCATTCGTCGGTCATAACGCTATTCTCCGTTGGTCTGCTATTCAACAAGTCTCTTATGTGGACGAGGATGGCTACGAAAAGTTCTGGTCCGAGTCTCACGTCTCTGAAGATTTCGACATGTCGCTCCGTCTGCAATGCAATGGCTACATTATCCGTCTCGCTGCTTGGGCTGGTGAAGGCTTCAAGGAAGGTGTATCCCTTACCGTCTACGATGAACTTGCACGATGGGAGAAATACGCCTACGGTTGCAATGAACTGTTGTTTCACCCAATTCGCTTCTGGCCTATCCGTGGACCCTTTACGCCGCTGTTTCGCCGCTTCTTGTTTTCCAACATCCGGTTCACGTCCAAGATTACGATTATCTCGTACATTGGCACTTATTACGCTATCGGCGCGGCTTGGATCATGACGACTGCCAACTATTTCGCTGTTGGCTGGTTCAATGGATACCTCGACAAATACTACATTGATTCTTGGAAGGTTTGGTTCTCGATTGTCATCGTTTTCAACGGTCTCGGAAATATTGCTTTGGCCGTGATGAGGTACCGTATCGGCGAGCGATCATTTGGTTATGCCCGTAAGTCTCGAGTCTTCCAACCATCAAGCTCAGCGTTAACTCCGGCTTTAGTTTTTGAAAACTTCAAATGGATTCTCATGCTCGCTATCTTCCTCGGCGGGCTCTCTCTCCATGTCTCGGCCGCGCTCCTCTCCCACATGTTCGAAATCAACATGACCTGGGGTGCCACCTCCAAAGAAGCCGAGTTCTCCAATTTCTTCATCGAAGTGCCCAAAGTGCTCAAGAAGTTCAAGTTCAGCATGACCTTCGCCTTGCTCGGTATCGCCGGCATGATCGTCCTCGCTTGCGGCACGTTCATCCCTCCGGACTGGCAGATCAAAGATTTCGTGGCTATCCTGCCTATGGCGACCGTCACCGGTAGCCATATGCTGTTGCCGATCGTGCTCAATCCAGCACTGATGACCTTCTCGTGGTAATTTCTAATCTTGACGTCCTCTCTCTTTGATGTGTCGGCTTTTAGTCCTTCTGGTTTCGCGTCTGGCCTGCTCTGGCCAGGTCGTATAGGGTTTCGGGTTACTTGTAAGGGGTAACTTGTGAGGGGTACACTTTCGACACGATCCCTTCAACTGGAAAATCTGCCTGGTATTTTGTTTGGCTGGGGCACGGCATATAGACATCGCTCTGGGCGTCTCAGGACCGTTTCGGACTCTCTCACTTTCACACATCTTTCACACTCGCCTAGATCGGACTCGCGTTCTTCACGTCCCGCCATCCTCCTAATACTGGATGGAGGTTATCATCGCGCTCTCTTGTCTCTTCTTGCGGAATCACACCTTCACTCGGCGGTATATATGTGCAGCACAGCGTGTCTGGCTTGCTTGCGGGGGGGGAATGAAACGAATCTCCTTTGCTTTGGGCGACGATAAGCCCCCAACTGTCATTGAATAAAATAATAAATAGCTCAGTCCAACGATGACGAAACACCTGATCAGATACCTCCTTTCATGATTCCTACCACTGACATGACGTACGGTAGAAACGATCCCAGGCACCGCCCTAACGCACAATTCCATCATATCCCCGTCATGCACACATTCCCATTCCAACATCCGAACCACTAGCTCATCCATCCAACGCCCCAACCACAAGAGCCCAATCACCCCGTTCACAACACCAGAACACCTTCCCCCTTCTCCCAACCACAACCCCAATCTCTCAACTCACCCTATCACCAGCTCCAACCAACCTTCCCCCCTCTCTCTCTCTCACTCCGACCTGATGACGATCTCGAAAGAAGATCTCGTGCCAAATTTACATATCTGGTGATATCCGGTCGTCGGCTGGCGCAAAGTAAAGTAGAAGTAGCCTACGACTCAGCTGCAAGGCTTCAGGGACGGAGAATTGTGGTTCTACACATCGGAAGATTCGGGGCTGGGCTGGGTTGAGCTGGGTTTTGGGGAGTGGAGGGTGTCGAGAGGGGGAGATAGATGGGG
>JAABUP010002078.1_pt1 | contig 40268 bp, 45 predicted proteins | sample 5559201 | NCBI WGS metagenome assembly JAABUP01 (sample SAMN10711887, study PRJNA513373) | rock metagenome | isolation source: Antarctica rocks | place: Antarctica | reverse complement strand
ACCATGACTCTCCCGCTGGGCCGGGGCGCCCTCACCCTAGGTCACACCCCCCCCCCCCCCCTCCCCCATCCTTTCTCCTATATCACATGATAAACTGCATGATCAATCACTTTTTGAATGTTACTGAACTCTTCTACTTAGCATGCTTGGAAGTAGGCTTCCTTTTGAGGGCCATACAGTGCCTAACTACAGGAGAAGAGCTGTGCAAAGTTGTGCAAAATGGTGTCATTCATGATCACAGTGCAGAGTTGCCTCAGCAGCCTGAGTCCACACTCAAGCCTGAACGTCAATCAGAACATTAAATCTCAACATGTGATTGGCACTGCCTGCACATGCCTGCTGTGCGATTGCTCCATGCTGGCTGATCTCAGATGCCCTGAGACCTGGCCAAATTTCTCAATCAAATCAGCAGCATCAACTGCTGTGTGATGCACAACTCAACAGAACCAACTGTCTGTTCTAAGCATGTGCGAGGGCCTGCTGATGGTGCAGATCCACACCTGGCCACAGATGGAGTGGCTGCTGTCGACATGTTATTTCCTTTGCAGCTGATCACAGGATGGGGAAAACAACCCCTGAATGCTGTGAGCCTGTGCAGGCACATTGCGTCCCATACCCACAGAGCCATTGTGCATACCAGACCTATGCCTGGCTGGTCGCCTGCCCCAGCAACACAACGCAGTCTTCAACTTGGACCTGTCGGCAGCCAACGCTGTGCCGGGAGCTGCTGCTGACGTCACCGCCTGGCCTGAGTTCCACAACGGTGTTGCTGCCGGTATGCATGAACAGGCTGTGTTTTCATGGATGACATCAGACATGATACAACAAAGTGTACGATGTATAATCTACAGCACTACACATAGATGGGAGATGCAAGTGCCTGGCTTGAGTTATACAGCGGTGTTGCTGTTGATATGGACAGAAAGAGGCTGTGTTAGAAACAGTAATGAGTTACAACAGACATGATGCAACAAAGTGCATGATGTTTAATTGATAGCACAGTATGTTGAGGAAAGTTGAGTAATGCATGCGCTGGGTTGCTCTGCATGTTGTTGGTGCTAATGTGAGATGAGATTGGTCTTGAGCTGTTGTTGTGAACACTACAGTGCATGGTGCTTTCTGTATGCACATACATGTATCTGCGCCCACAGCTCTTTTCGATAATTGACTGCTGTCAGCCTGTTGGTGGCTTGTGCAGGGTAACACTAAAGTATAGAACAGCCTAAATATCTTTATATATACTTACATAATACATTCATACATATACAGGTATGTAAACTTTTCTATACTTTAGTGTTACCCTGCACAAGGCAAGAACAGGCTGACAGCAGCTAATCACTGCAGGGAGCTGTGGACGCGGCATGGCATGCTGCAGCCGTGTGAGTTGACAACTCAACCATGTTGATACATGAGGATGATTTGATTGTTTCCCAGAGAGAACACTACACCCTTTGTTTGCAATACAGGCATCAGGCTTGCTCCAGGGGGGGGTGGGTTGACCCGTACCTGGGTGGTGTACAACAAGCCCAAGACCCCCAATTACACCCATGCCGGCATGCTCATGGGCCTTGGCTTGGCAGGTATTGTAACTGCATTTTGAACCCTGCACCATTGTGCTGTTCAAGGCATGCTACTCACTCACTCACTCACTCACTCACTCACTCACTCACTCACTCACTCACTCACTCACTCACTCACTCACTCACTCACTCACTCACTCACTCACTCATTTCACACCTGTCTTGCCCTGTAACAGCAGGGTCAGGCTCATACAGTCCTGAGTAGCTCCCTGTCAGATGTTGAAGACATGCTGTACCAGTTGATGCTCCGTTCTCAGCCAGTTTGCAAGGGGCCCCTGTTGATGCTCCGTTCTCAGCCAGTTGGCAAGGCCCACTGTGGTGACCTGCAGGGCACTTGAGCTGTTTGTCAGCCACAGATCTGTACCGGTACCTCAGCCAGGAGCACGATGCAACAACAGTGGGGGTGCTGCTGGGCATGGCCGCCTCCCAGAGGGGCACTCTGGACCCGGTCATCAGCAAGATGCTGTTCCTGCACATCCCTGCTCGCCACCCTGCTACCTACCCCGAGCTGGAGCTGTCCCCCCTGGTGCAGGCTTCTGCTCTGCTGGGAGTTGGTCTGCTGTACCAGGGATCATGCCACAGGTCAACCTTCATTCATTTATTCATGTGACATGTGTCTTCCCCTGGGGTCAGGTGTGTACGACTGTGAGTAGCTCCCTGTATGCCAAAGGTCACCCCTGTGTGTCCCCCCAGGTACAAGCATCTGCTCTGCTGGGGGTTGGTCTGCTGTGTCAGGGGCCATGCCATAACGTCATTGCTGGTGCTGATAGCAAGTTGCTTCAGGCTGCTTGTTTATTGATAGTGCCAATCTTTGATGTCAGGCCGACCAGCCACAGCCAACCAATTGTGAAAAGGAACTAACAGCGCTCCAAGCGAGACAAACATCAGTGTGATGGTCTGCAAACACAATAGGGGTCTTGCCACCACCCCAGGTCAACAGATTGCATGCATTGTGTTGCAAGTCCTCTTCAACAAGCATCATCCGGAAATCATTGCGCATCATCAAAAACCACATGGCTTTCTCCCAATGCAGGCTGACAGCTGAAATCATGATGGAGGAGATTGGACGGCGACCAGGGGGCGGGGGTGGGGGTGAGTTTGGCAATACCTCCACCCAGGGTTCTGCCGTCAGCCAGGACCGAGAAGGGTATTCCCTAGCAGCCGGCCTGGCCCTAGGGCTGATCACCTTGGGGCAGGGCAGAGCTGCTGTAGGGCTGAGCGATTTGCACGTTGAAGACCGACTCAGGTGAAAATCATAGCTGCTCAGCACTCTCACATCATGTGAATCTTTCCTAGGCAGGTACTGGAAGTCTGTGTGTTATGACTTTGCAGGTCACAGTGTCTGGCATCTGTCTTCACTTGCTTCTCCAACCAGGACTGAACAAGATAGCCTTACATGTACATGTGTTAGGCTGAATATGACCACCACCGGGCGGTATGACAGTCCTAAGCGCACAATGACATAGCTAGGCAGGCTTGGTGTTGCACTCAAGAACATTCAGCCCAGACAGCAAGTCTGCAGGCCGCAGCCTATCTGGTGTGACCTGGTGTGACCGTATCTCGACAGCAAGCCATGCTTCCCACTGGTAGTCTGTGCACTGGTGTGCTTCTGAAGTCAAAGCTTACATGTGTGTGCAGCTGCATCACGACTTATATCACTTGCAGCACACATTGCAACCCAAAAGGTGCCTGAATGATCAAATGAACAATGAAGTTGCACCACATCACAAAAGTTGAGCTAGCTCCTGTTGCTGACCAAAACATGAATTCGATCTGAGCAAGATTACTTGGCATTACAGGTACTACATGGTAGGGGGGTCGGAGCCCGGAATGCTAGGGGTGTCAACAGGCAGCAGCCAGCAGCAACCTGCCAGCAGTGTCTTTGGGCCGGGGGTGATTGGGTCTGATCCCACCCTGGGGGAAGACTCTGCCTACCCCCACTGGCTCTCTGGGGGCTTCAGGGGCCCTGCTGACGACACTGGTCAACAATCCGGAGTCTCGCAGGTAGTTCAAATCAGACCCCTAGAGCAGTCAGCGTAGTAAGTGCATTGTGGCGTCACACTGGGACTTCTACGCTTATCAAAAGTTGAGACTGACCTTTTTGAAGAGAACATTGCGCTTCAGTTGTGTCTGTCTGGCTGGCAAAGGTATTTCTCTCAATGAACAGCATCGATGCTACAGCATGCCACTCAGGGAGCTGTCACATATACGGTCACACAATCTGTGCGCGACCTTTGCAACTGGGAAGCAAATTGTACAATCAGGTCAGCTAGATACACACATCAACCTGCTTTCAGTCATCAGCAGCAAGCCATGTGCTGGTGATAAGTGTAACTATTTCCATGAGATGTATATGGTGTCAGCAGACAGAAGGCGGGCAACAAACCCAAAAACCAAGAAACGTAGATTGATTGAACTTTGAGCGCAGCCAACTGGTTGCCTCAATGCACACACGCGATCTTTCTACAGTGTCAATGGCATTCAGGTGGTACTGACAGGTAAGTTGTTCATTCCAAGAGGCACACACATGCACAAACAGGCAGACACAACACTATACAGCAGCTGCCTGGTTGCCTCGGTGCACACACACCCATAGACCTAACTTCTCCACAGTGTCAATGGCGTTCAGGTAGTACTGGAAGGCAAGCCAGTCATTGTAAGAGACACACATGCAGACACAACTTGACACAGCAGTTCACTGGTTGCCTCAATGCACACACACATATGACCAGAATTTCCACAGTGTCACTGGCATCCAGGTGGTACTGGAAGGCAAGCTGGTAAACCTGGACGTGACGTCTCCTGCAGCCACACTGGCCCTGGGCCTCATGTTCCTGCGCACTAATGATGCAGCCATAGCAGCAGCCTTCAGCCTGCCAGACACCCACTTTGCCCTGGACTACGTCAGACCAGACTTTGTCATGCTACGCATCCTGGCACGGTCGCTGGTGATGCAAGATGGAGTGCAGGCAAGCCAGGCCTGGGTCGAGGCTCAAATGCCGCCTCTCATCAAGGCAAGTGTCTAGATGCAGTTCACCTCTGTGTGCGTGCATGAGTGCATGCGTGAGTGTGTGCGTGCGTGCATGAGTGTGTGCGTGCGTGCACGAGTATGTGCGTGCGTGCACGAGTGTCTGCGTGCGTGCATGATTGTCTGCGTGCATGGATGAGTGTGTGCGTGCATGCGTGAGTGTGTGCGTGCGTGCATGCATGAGTGTGTGCATTCTGCCTCAACTGCAACCCTTGTGTATGAGAGGTTCTAGAAGCAGGCATTGTGGATGAGAAATTCAAAAGAAAGGCAATAAAAAAAAGAATCAAGGCACACGGCACATGCTGAGGCTGTGTCTTCTGACTGAGGGGTTGTGAGTCCTACAGGGGCCTGTGGCAAAGTATCTGGGCAGGGCACAGGGCAATCAGAAAAGCCCTGCCTCAGGGCAGAGGGCAGACTTGGAAGCCACAGGGCAGGCCCACATCAGCGCTGTTGCCGGCGCCTGCCTCTCCATTGGGATCAAGTTTGCTGGCAGTGCCAATGCAGCTGCTGAAAAGGTGTTGCGCCACTATGTGCTGTATTTCTTGAAGGCCAAGCAGCAAGCCCCAGACTCAAGCGCTGGTAAGCATCTGGTTGCATGATTCGATCATTCCTGCATCCATAGAAAGTGCACACTACGGCTGACTCACCATTGCTTTATTGCTGTCGCGGCCTGGCTGTGAAACCTGGCTGAACTTATTTACTATGTGTGCCGTTTCATTTTGTGGCTTCACTGACAAGCGACACACAGCGTGCAATGTAGCCCTCAGTGTGTGCATACCAAGCCAGTAATGCAAAAACAAGGTGATGTACATCAGCACGTATGCACCGCAGGAGCGTGGAGAAGTCTGGACCGGCAGGCTCTGGAGGGGTGCCTGGGGGTGGTGGCTCTGGCCCTTGGGGTGGTCATGGCAGGCACTGGCCACCTCCCTACTCTCAAGCTCCTCAGAGGTGGCTCAGCTTTCCTCAACACCTCCCTACTACCCCTTTTGGCCCCCATCGTCGCCTCACACTCCCCCCCCCCCCTCCCCAACCCCAAACCCCCAAACTGCCTTCCCATTCTTTGTCATGCACAATGTACCCTACTGAGCTTTCCTCCTCACTCCTCTGCTTCTTCTTTCAGCTCATTTTCACTCTCAATTTTCTCCCTGTCTCATCTTATGTCTTTGAGACCTGTGTCCTTTGTTTTGGCTTGCATCCATTCAGCTTGCAATTGGACCCTATCCACCTGCATTGCATATCCTGAGCGTATGCGTCACATGCAGGGCTGCGCAGAAGGCTGCAGGGCCCAGCCCCTGTCATGGTGATGGGCCAGGCCAGTCAGCACAACTACAGCGCCCACATGAGTACCAGCCTAGCCCTGGGCTTCCTGTTCATGGCAGGGGGGGCGGCCACATTTAGTACCAGCCCCCAAGCTACTGCAGCCCTTGTCATTGCCCTCTTCCCCAGATTCCCCCACTCCCCAACTGACCACAGATGCCACTTACAGGTATGTGCTTCTTGCAGCAGCCAGGCCAATTTGGGGGTCAGGGAGAAACTCAGTTTGCAAGCTGTTGCTTGTCTGATAGTAGCCCTTGTCATCAATCTGCATGCAGATGTCATGCGCAAGTGAGTGCAGTCTTTCCCCAAGTTGCTATGCTGGTCATCAGCTGCCGCCTATGGTCAGCCTTGCTTCAGTGGTGCTTCACTCGATGTTGCGTCATCATGTGGGGTCGTTGTCACAGCAATTCCTACAGCAGCTGCGCTCAGGCTGACTATCTGAGTGCAGATTATAGGGTGTACAGTTGCAGTGCATAGTGCCTACAACCTCACACAGTGCAGCAATGGGCTTGTTGCAAAACCCTGAATTGTCTGTCAGCCATCATACGCAGGTGTCAGAGAGATGTTTCTGGATACTCAAGACACATACCTTGCAAGAATGTGCCTGTGCTGATTGTCAGTGGCGGCATTTTAGCTCATTGTTTCTGGTCAATGAGGCGTCTGCTGCATGCACGAGCCATTGCAGCTCAAGCAGCTCATGTCACTATGCTGTGCCTCAAATGATGACACAATAATAACAATAAAGTCAATAATAATAATCACAACAGTGAAAATCATAGAGAAAAAAATAGAAATAAGGATAATAATAAGGATAACCATAATAATGATGACACAGAAAGGTTGTAAACATGTGAAAGCAAGACCCTGTAGGTGCTTTTAGCTCAGAAGGACGTCACATCACAAATAGGACTTCTGCTGGGGTTTGATGAGAACTCCTCGTGAGGTTTGCATTTGGGTTCCTTTTTAAGCACATTTGAGCATCTTTCACCTGACAAGCAGGTACGAGCAAGAGAACGCATCTTGCGCCATGGGCAACATGCTCTTCTTGAAAACAGGTGCTGCCAATGTGCAGCGTAAGTTGAGTAATCACTATTTGCCGATCAAATTGACTGATCACATGCAGTGTGCTGCAGGCATTCCGGCACCTGTATGTGTTGGCAGTTGAGCCACGCAGCATAGAAGCCATTGACGTGGACAGCCGAGCATCAGTCTTTGTCCCCCTGAAAGTCACCCTAGGCCCTTCGAGTCAGGTTCACATCATTCTCTGCCTTTATATCAGGGAGTTCATATGCCTGTACGCCTTCCTCGCACAGTCATCTGTGAAGTTCTATGTCACAGACGCCTTGGCAGCTGTGTCTCAAGTCTTGTAGTATGTCGTATGATTGCCGTGTAATTGCTTTTGGTGAGGCCTGAAGTCAATGCAAGGCGTTTCACCTGCAAGCTCTGCCTTTGACAGAAAGCTGTGAACACTTCTGGCCATCTGATGCTGCAGCAATCATGCATGCATCCTAAGCCCTGTTACATGCAGATTGAGTGGCAGTGTTCTGCAGATGTCTGATGTTGCAAGCAATGGGCGTTTGGCTACAGACCCAATCTATGCTGACAGGGATGGCACTGCACATAGCACAGACAGTGGGGAAGGGGTGACCCCTGCTGGCCCCTTCTTCAGCAGACCTGCCCCCTGCCTCTTGCCAGAGTCTCATCAGGCAAGCCCAACGCCATCTTCAGAAGACTGCACATCTTCAAACGCTTGCCGCTCACCAACAGTTTGACAACTTCCATCTAAAAGAACACAAAGCCCAATTGCAAGCAATTGCAGAAGCCCAGAAAATCATGCCTGCAGGTGCAAGAAGTAGCAGTATGTGGTCCCAGGTATTGGCCTCAGAGGGTGAGTAATGAAGACAGTGGGGGTGGGGGTGAAGGTGCAGGCGCTTTGGCTGCCCTATACCGTACCCATGCCTTGTATGTGCAGCGCAAGTCTGGAGCCCTGAGCTATATGGATGACCCCTCCGGAGTGCGCAGTTTACTCTCTACAGCATTCCACAAGGTGACGGTCTGGAAACTGCCCTGCATCAGTAGGTGATTGATTGATAAAATACTTTGAAGTTTGCTTTTGACAGCTTTGCACATTGTTTTTTCATGCAATTGCTCTCCCTGTCTCTGCATGGTCACAGATCAGGACCCTGCCTAGGGTGACCTTCAGCTGTCATGTGCCGTAAACTTCCATGACATCTGTTCGCAAACTTCCATGACACCAATATTGGAACGATCCACAGACTATTAGCATGTCTTCGTGCATGCTGTTGCTGCTGCTGAGTTTTGCACAGATCTCTAAAAGTTGGCGGGCGTGCAAGGACGCGACTTCCTCAATGCTGCTAAGGGACACCTGAGATCACTGACAAAGTCTGGAGCATTGCTAAGCACAACCAAAGCTTACTTACAAAGCCTGGAATGCTGCTGACAATCCTTGTGCTTCCTCGTCAGCAGCATTCGTGCAGTGACTTGCTGTTGCACACGCAGCACACTTTAACTGCACAGTCAGGAACATCATCAACGCACCTTCTCGCAAATACGCTGAGTGCCAAAACAGGACCTCATACAGAGAGCTATTCAGGACTGTACGTTTTACTTGTGAGCACACCCAACAGGAGGATATGTGTATAATGAAAACAGTCAGGGACAACAGGATGTCTGCTGCTTGCTGAGTCAGCCAGGGATTGCAGTTCTGTCAGCAATTGTGCAATCACACAGCCTGTTAGACTGGCACTACAAAGAATGCAACCATCACTTGTTGTCACGATCATGCACTATAAACTATTGACACTGTCAAGAGGTTGACCATGCGCTGGTTTGTCACAGGGAAGCCTATCAGAGCATGAAGGCTTTGACCTGGTGCATTTGTGCGCCACCTTCTCTGCCAACCCATTCATCATGGCCTTTGCACAGGTATGCCTGTCCCCATCATGCATTCTCTCTCAAATGTTGGATCTTGATCGACCCTTATGCTCATGGTACGCCTGATCTTGTAAGTGCACTGGACCATGCCGTGGATATTACAAATAGTCTGCTCACCATGTGTCTCCTGTGCTGGCCATGAATTGTGATGTTTTCCGCCCTCAGCGTATATAGTTGTCAGCATGATGGTCTTGCCTCATCTGCTCATGTGTCCTCTGCAGCGCTTCTGTTCAAAGCCCGCCGCACCACCATCCCTTCACCATCCCACATCCCAGCCTTCTTCATCCCAGCCACAGGAATCTGGCCCAGATGTCAGCGCCAGGCAAGGAGGAAGGGGAGTGCCAGGGGCTGTTGAGGAGCTGAGGGCATTCTGCAGACAAGCCCTGTATGAATGCATCACGCAGGAGAAGCCAGGGAGCTTGCCAAGTTACCTGCTGCTGTATGGACTCATGCAGGGCATCCTGGGGGCTGACAATGGGTCAGGTGTGTACCCCCAAAGCTTAGCACGTACTTATGGACATACCATACAGTCTGTTGTGAGTGGGTGAGACGTTTACCGGCTAAGTCTAGTATGTATCCATGCACATACCATACGGTTTGAAAAGAGTGGGCCACGTGTGTATCAGCTAAGATTGGCATGTCTCCATGGACAGACCACACAGTCTGTTGTACTCAGCAAAAGATGCAGGAAGGCTGCAAGTTTCATCATGGCTATGTTGAAGTGGCACACACTTGCTTTGCATTGTAGTCAACAAGTTGATGCCTGATCTCTGCATCTTGTATTGGGTATGCCACTGTGCTTGTAGACCTTTCATGTGAGCTCTTTAATCAAGTTTCTTCTTCACACTGGTCAAGGATGTTGAGTTGCTTTCCGTACACCACTCTCACAGCTGAATGTGTTTGCCTTTTGTGCAGTAAATCAGGCTGAGGTTACAAGGTGACCTCTCCTCGCTGGTCTTTGACGCATTGTGGCATGACTGTTTGGCTGCATGGTGCAGGCAAGCACAAGGTGAAGGGCCTGACAGCAGGGCTACCCCCAACAACTGCCCTGTGGAACCTCAAATTGGCTCTGGCTTACTACAGCAGCAGCCTGGGGAACCTGTCTGCTGATCTTGCCTCCCGCTCATCTTCAGGTAGCCTGCCTGCAAATGACGACCTTTGTTTTGGTCATGTCAGCGTATCTGTGAAGTACTTGCTGCCTCGATGAGTAAGCCACCTGGCAGCAGCTGCATGTCAGAAAAAGTTCAGGCTCAAATGCCAGCTTTGCAGAGAGTCACAAAGCAAAGCTTGCATGCTGGCAAGCCCTGGTGTGTTGTCATCACCACCTACAATCTGAATCTTGAGGAGTTCAACGTCTGATTAGCTAATTGGTGTCTCTGGACATGTTGAAAGGACCACGTGCATACTTGGTTGGTTGACGCTACTGCAGGTGAAGAAGAATGGCAGCCCCTGCTCAGACCCAGCTTCCTTGAGGCTCTATGGCAGAAGCTGGCAAATCTGTGGCAGGAGCTAGGGTTCCAGCCTGAAGAGGGTTCAACAGACCCTGGCACAGCTCTGTTGCAGTATGCACAAGACGGCTTCTATGCCCAACAGCCGCTCACAAACTCAGGTCAGCACTCTGATCAGACACATGGGTTGTGCTCCTTGCTGTCATTGATATACTTCGGAGTCATGGCTTGATGGCAATGAACATGCGCTTTGCGACTATTGCACTGGAGATTCAGCATGCACCAAAGCTCGTTGCTGCAGCAGGTGATGCAGTCAAAGTAGCATGGGCAAAGCCTGTCCTGGCACTGCATTGTGACATTTCACTGTACCAACAATGTGGTTGTGGCAACATGATAGTGACAAGCTGCTGGTCAGTGTCTACATATTCTTGTCTGACATAAACTGGCACATCGTGCAGTTGCTGAAGGGTAGTAACTATGCCGTAGTGATTGTCCCTTGCCGAATTCACGACATTGCTGAAGAGCATGTTGTTCATAGTGTACAGGAGGTGCTAAAGCGCTTTTTGTGTTGTGTGCAGCTGGCAGGATGTCTGGTGACAGCGCATGCACTCAGGAAATGTTTGGCAGCTTCTTGTCCTTGCATGACATGCCACCAGCACACCATATGTCCAACGCTCTCAGGCAAGCAAGCAAAGCTGCAGCAAGTCTCAAGCAGGCTGGTATTGAAGTAGAACCACAGAGTGATGCCTTGATACCCTTGCTTCACGTGTTGCTCCCAGATGCAACATTGCCCGCTGTTCCAATGCTTGCCAGACTTGTGTGACAGCAGACCAGATGGCGTTTATAGCCTGATCTGGTTTTTGATGTGGTCTCAGCTGTGTTCTCTTGTAGCTGTTCATGCTGCCTGGCCACTTTATGTGTCCACAAACACAGCATGCTTGAAGCTGAACTGGTTTCAGGACTGGCAGATGGTTGCAGATATAAAATATTACTCCTTGCCCTTTATGTGCTCAAGTAGATCCTTGCAGCTCCACACACATCCATGTTGTATCCATGTAGCACAAGTCAGTGTTTTGGCTGGCGCATGATCACACTGGAAGTTCACATACGCATTGCAATGCGTTTTATATAATTATCATGGCCACCGCACGCACAAGCTGTCACCGACGAATTTTCATGAACACACGTACGATGCATTGCTAAAACAAAGCGCCCACATTGCCTCCACGAGCAGTGCAATGTTTACAAGACGCTGAGCCGACACATGGATCTCTTCAAAACAGCTATGTTGCAAAGCAAAACACAAAGAATACCAACAAAAGACACAAGCAGCCAACATGAAATAAAAGTAATGGGTAGCTGCCTGAAAGGAATGTCCACCCCAACAGCCATAGAATACATTTTGCTCCAGTGCTTTTCAGCAAAAGCACTGCAAGAGCACGCAGCATTGTATTCCACATTTGCACAGATACTTCAGTTGTGAAACTGATCATAAGGCCAGTGGTTCAATACACCGTGACCTGTCGTCACCTCCAGCATCAGAATGACAACAATGGCCAACATTGCAATACGGCCATTCCATGTCTCGGCTGATTTGGTCCAGCCCCACTTCCAAGGCACGACTGGCGGAGGCAGAACTCGCCTGTCCCTGTCATAAGTTTCTAGCAAGGACTGCACATCCCCTGCAGTCACAACAAGCAAACACTCAGCACTGCAGCTGAGCCTGGGGCAGTTGTGCAGAACTTGAGTTTCAAAGTCGCAGCAAACATCGAATTGAGTGGCTAGACTTGTCTTGGCAGCAAAGGGTTGAGAGCTAATGCACCGCGACTAGAAACATCAAATCACGCCAATGCAGAATCTACCACAGCTTGTGCTGGTAACACCTCTCTGAGCGCATGACATCATCAAAACAAATCCAGAAGCCCATAAAGCTGTCAATACAAACCATTGCAACACAAAATGATTTGACAAACAAAACATTTGATGTTTTCAGCCTATTTTGAGAGCCTTCCAGAATGGTTTCACCAAGCTGATGGTATGCTCAGCGTTTCTTGAGCAGAACAAATTTGTAATTGATTGTCCCAGCAGTTTGTCCCAGCAGTTTTCTAGAAGGGTCATACCTAGCGGTACCATGGCATCACTGGGGTTGCTGCCAGCCATCAAGCCCACATAGGGCAGGGCCTCCAGAACAGCCTCAGCCAAGTCATCAATGAAAACTGGGTTGGTGTTCAAGGCAGGAACACGTCCCCAGTTCTGGATGCCACTCTCGTGAGCCAGCTCTCTGTACTCCATGTCAATCTCCTCCAGTGTCTCTATATGCTCACTCACAAAGCTGACAGGCACAGCCAGCAGACCCTTGACGCCGTTTGCACCAAGCTCTCTGCAGCAAAGGAGAGCCTTGCATTTTCCTTTTTGGTCAAGGGGAAGGAAGGATATGCACTACACAAGTGCAAGATTGCACAGCCTCGATGGGACATGGAGTCCAGTCTATGGAACAAGGCAACAGCAAGCTTTCCTCTCAACATCGCTGTACAAATGACAGAAACTGAGCGTTGTACGCTTCATCAACAGCATGACACCTATATCCCAGCATGGAAATTTGCCAGCAGATGTCCAACACATGAGGGATGAGATATACTGACAATGATGAGCTGTGCTAGTTGATCACAGTGCACAGAACAACCTTGACAAGACAAGCTGCTCATCACCTGCTGGATCACCTGCTTGTTGCGAGGCGTTGTCGCTGTCTTGAGCATACCTGATGGTTACATCAGTGTAGGGCTGCAGCCACTGCACGGGTCCCACACGGGACTGGTAGGCAAGAGTATGGTGGTTGCTGATGTGACGGCGCTGCAGCTCCTGCATGATGAGGCTGATGCACTGCTCCATCTCCTCCTTGTAAGGGTCACCAGCCTCCTCCACATAGGACACCGGCACACCATGTGCACTGAAGAAGATTTCTACAGAGTCCTGCAGCATGAGTACAGCTTGTGAACGGCCTACTTGGTGGACATGTAAAGCTGTCGTCAAATGATAGACATCTAGAGTTGTCATCAAGCGAGTTACAAGCTGCGCTGCTGACAGTACTATGGCCTGCGGAGCAGACAAGCAAAGAGTTCATTGCATCACATATGCAGGGCACTGCATGTGTTGATGTGAAGCTTCCGAAGGGTTGATTGCACAAGCCCTGACACAACAGCTAACATGCAGCAGGTTGGCTCTGTGGAACTTCTAACGTGTAACAGATGCAAAAGCCCTGACACACAACAGCTGAGGTGCAGCAGCTTGATTGGGCAGAAATAACAAGAGCTGAAACGCAGCAATTTGACTAGGGATAGCTAACAAGAACTGAGATGCAGCAAGTTGAGTGGGCAGAGCTGAGAAGAGCAGACACCTGTTCCTGAAACTGCTGCAAGGACTGCTGGATGAGGTCAGCCATGGCAGTGACATAGCCCCGCCGCTGATACCAGGATGCGATGACTGTGTGTGGAAGCTGCTGCAGCTTTGGGTCATTTTTGAAGCTCTGCAATCCAATGCATGCCACTCAGGAAACGACTTAGCCAGACGATGCTTGTGACGCAGTCAGTCCAGAATACACAAGGGCTTAAGCAACTGGACTTGGTGCTCAGCTAAAGGCACAACACGTGAGGTTCAATCCTGTTTCCCTCAATCATGACTGACGACACATATGAACTTCAGTGGGATGTGCCCCACAACAAGACATGCACTCGTGTGCAAAGTCAAATAAATGTCTACAGAGACTCGACGGCTTCATTGTGGCTGGCTCTGCAGAGTCACATCATGCTGTCTTGAGTTTTCAAGAACAGGCAAGTGGCTGTTCTCATTAGGCTCACCTCTTCAAGTAGACGCAGACTGGAGCCGCTAGTTGAAATGGAGAACTGAGGATACAAAGGCAGCACAACCAGCCGTGTTACATTGTCCTCCTTGATCTTCTCCAAGGCTTCCTCTGTGAATGGGTACCAATACCGCATGGCAACATAGACATCAGCATTCTGGCCTTTGCGCTGCAACGCATCTGAGAGAGCTGCAGCTTGTTCATCTGTGATTCTGCGCAAGGGGGACCCGCCGCCAATTGCTTTGTAGCCTTCTGAGCTTTTGGGGGCTCTCAACTTGGAGAGCGTGTACGCAAGCAATGGCTGAAGGAACTTGGCTGCAATTCAACACAACCGCTTTAGCCAGGAGATTAGCATGTCAGGTTGCAAAATGTAATGGCATGAGCCTTTGAGAAATAAAGCAGCTGCAGCACTGCAACAATGAGCTGATTGACTGATGTGCAAGCTAAAAAGGAATTGGAAAAGGGACAAGAGGCACCACTGCTTCTGCGCACCTTGACCAGGTAGGCGTATAATGTCTGGGTCATTGAACAAGTTGAACAAAAAATGCTCTACATCATCGAGGGTTTCTGGGCCTCCTAAGTTCAGCAGCAAAACACCGACTTTATCTGCTGTGCCAGCAGGCTGCTGGATGTTGAGCTCAGGTAAGCTGGTCTGAGGGCCTCTGGTCAGAGTTGCAGAATGTGCTACAAGTCTGGAAGCTGCTGCTGTGTGTTGCTGGTTGAGCCTGATAAGGGCAGATGAAGGGCTGCTGCTTGCCTGATGCTGACTTCTGCAGCAACAGAAAAGCAGGCATGAGCTGCTGCCTTACGTTGGAAACGAAGGAAGCCTTGACAAAAAGCAGCCTTGTCACAAGAAACATGCCTGTTGTGGTGAGGCTGGTGGTGTGCTGCTCGTGTCGGCAAAGTGTAGCTACAACTAGGTGCGTACGAGCTAGATTGCATGGATTGCATCACTGCGCGGAGCAGAGGCTATTGCATGCAGCTGGCAAAAGCTATGCCTGACAAGCTACACTAGGATGACTTTTTGAAGGGACCCCTGAGAGGCGTTGACGCAGTGGTAAACACAACGATAGGGTGAAACAGACACCTGAACGAATTCACAGACTGCCGCGAATTTGAGCGCAGTCCCAAGCAAAATGAAGGCGTGTGTTAAGCTAGTGGCTGTGCATAATGCGAGTCTGTGACGATGAAATCCCTGATAGCCTTTTTGGGACAAGACGCGTCCCAAGGAGCACAACGGCCAAATGAAGGCAGCTTCCTGCTAGCAACATGACTAATCATATATATATATTGATGACACTGAACACTGACCATGGTTTAGATTCCTGGGTTTTGTCAGATTATGTCACGGTTATGGTAAACCCTGTTGACTCATCTCTCTGCAAGTGGTTAGTAATTCCTCTGCAAAATGGCGGTTACTAATACCCTAAGATTTATGATTTCAAACTCAGCTGTCTTTCTGTGTTCAAACAGCAGTCCTTTGTGTGTGCGAGACCCCACGTGTAGTCGCGCATCATTAGTATTCCCTCAGCCGGTTCACCTCCCGCATTACTAAAATCATTACTAAAATCATTACTAAAAGCATTACACCACTGTTCCACTGTTCCACTGTTCTTAGAGTAAAGTGAGTTCCTGATAATAAGGCGTTTCTGGGCCCGCCCGAGGTTAGGGGCGGAACAGCAGAACTGTGGAACGGTTACGTCACCCTGCCACGTGGCCGCCCCACACAACACACCAGCTGCTTAAACGTGGCTTGCCACGTTGCCCTTGTTTTTGTCACGTTTCCATAGAAGGTTCCTCTCAGACCACGTGAACTCTATCAGAACATAGATGTTTCTAGAAGCCCTACTTCTGCACGTAGAGCTGCAGACCTCTGGCTGTTGACTAATCCTGCTCTGTGTATAGTTCCTACAGTGTTGTGGAGCAGAAGTTGCAGTCGTCTAGCGCTGAACTTACAGTTGTCAGAGCCAGAAGCTGCAGAAGCTGGGGCAGACAGCTGTAGAACGAGTCATAGACATAACTCTATTTACGACACGAACAAGCAAGGGTGACAAAACTCTAACTTTTTCTGCGCATAGACATCAGCAGCTCTGGCCGGCTCAAGCGAAACACTGTAATCGCTGCAGTTTCCATTAGCGATGGCTACGTGCTTCGAGAATCTTGTCAAGCATCTCGAACTCGCTGTCCGGCAGATGAACGAGCTGAAGAGTGGGCAGACAACATGCGAGGTGGACATGAACCAAGTAGAGCAATTACTGACCGAATTACACGAGTTGTTTGTTGAAATGATTGACTTGTATGATTAGGATAATCATAGAGGTCTTAGTAATTACCGGCGTCGTCGTAATTCTGAGTGTCGTAATATCCAGTGTATGGCTGAGAAGATGACACCTCAGCAGATCATTGACTCATTGCGAGGGATTCTCAATTCATCGTCTCTGTTTCAGATTCCCACCGAACAAAAAGTCGCCATTCGGCATTTGCTGCGCATAATCGAAGTCGTTCTCCTCTCCTCTTGATGAACTACCTCTCCGTCGAGCTCGCCCTCTCCCTCGTGTCCGGAGACCTCTACGACATCGCTACTCAGACCCAGGAGATCATCACGCTAGAGCAAGCGAGGGTGTGTCACGGTCACCTGGAATCCATCTTGCGCCAGCTCGTCCACGCCACCCGCATAGGTACACAGACCGACCCATGGCTTGCGGGCACCTCGATACCGAGACCTGCCTCGACTACCTGTCCATCATCCACCGAAACACGTACCGCATGCCAATCAACCCCGATCAGAGATGCATGCTGAAGAAGTATTTGGCTCTGATAGAGGCGGAGTTGGACGACAACAGAGGCGTGCCAGGCCCCCAGACACCACCTCCGCCACCTAACTCAGGCTATCCTCCTCTCCGCAGATGAGCGACTTCTGGGAGGCTCAATTGGAGAATCTTCAGCCGATATCGGAGATCTTTTTCAAGCTAACAAGTGCAACAGAAGGAGGGGACTCATCGGCCACCGACTACAAGCTGCTACGTGCAAGCCGCCTTCAACTAAGATTCGCTCAGGACCTCGTCACCGTGATCCAGTTCTTCTTGGAGAAGGAGAAGGAGTTGTATGTCAGGGACCATGCTAGCTCTACGATACGCCATGGACATTTGGTTCATCGCTTTGCAGACCTTACCAATAGATCGGCTGAGTCACTCGCCATCTCTGCTAGCCAGGCTGATGCTTCAAGATTGTCGGCTGTTGTACGGAAGCTCGGCTTTGGTGAAGCAGATAGGCTGCAGTAGAAGCGGACAGCTAGGAGTCTACACGCTGTACGTGAAGTTCGAACGACCACCTGATCCAGACCAAGCCTTGATCGTTTTTCGTAAGATCTGCATTACGAACAATGCCATTCATTTTGACGTATCGTCTCCGCTTAATTATGAAGAGCCTGTCAAGCTTCCATTCATTCAAAGCATAGATGGTATAGACGTGGCACTTGCTCGTATCAGGGAGAACACCCCCAAGATCATAGCAGGGGTAGCTACGGGTTCGGACTTATTCGTAATTGATGTGTAATTACTAATCAAGACGATGATCTGGGGATTGTATTGTAAAGACCTTATAAGAGCCAAACTTGCTTCTCTACAGTCACAACTTGATCAGAATGGTATTCCATAAAGTCAACGTTGCTTGGCCAGAGGTTGTGATGACACAAGTGGACGAAGATGTAGACTTGAGCGCAGCTCGATTGAGCCAGAATAGCGGTGGTTACGTGAACGTGTACATCTCCGGGATGGGACAGCCTGTGTCAATGCACCGTTACGTGATGGGACTGAAGCCGGGGGACAAGCGAGATGTCCATCATTTGAACGGCGACAAGACAGACAATAGAAGAGAGAATCTGAAGATCGTCTCCCACAAAGAAAACGTTCGTCTTAACGGGCCAACCAAGAAGAACACAACCGGATTGAAGGGTGTCATCAAGCTGAAGTCCGGGCGATACAGATCAGAGCTCGGAGAAGTCATCGACGGCAAGTATACGAAGAAATACATCGGCACGTTTGCCACCGTAGAAGAGGCGGGTCTTGCAAGAGACAGAGTAGTGTTGGCAAAATTTGCCGGTGGATTCTTGAACTTCCCTGATCATGTTCATCAATCAATCATTCCACACCTAGCTTAGCTTAGTTGTTCAGGAATGGGAAGATGCTTCTATACACCACATCGCTACGAACCCTATCAATATTATTCTGGTATGCTGATTTAGCTAGCGCTGCGTGTTGTTTGATGCGTGCCCTGACATCACGTTCGTCTTCTTCAGACTCGCTCTCGCTACTTGATGTAATTACAACCTTACGCTTCTTCTTGCCATGCTTCGACTTCTTCTTCTTCATCACCGGCACTGGTGTTGGACTACGTGTCATGCTGTCGTCGGTCATGTCGTCATCCTCCTCCTTAGCCTCTACCGGCTTGATAGGGGTTGGGGGCTTGGCTTGCTGCTCCTGAAAAGCCTTGAACTTCTCTTCTGCTTCTGCTTTGGCTTGTGACTTGGCGAGCTTTGATGTACGTGCCTTCTCACGGGCCCGGGCGAGACTTGCCTTCTGGGCCTCCGACAACACCTTCTTGGCAGGGGCCGCAGCGGGCTCTGGCAACGCTTCCACGGGACTGCCTGGTCTGGGGCTCTCTGGCTCAGTGCCAGAATCGTTGCCATTCTGTGACATAGCTGTAGAAGCTACTACATACCAGCTGCAGAAAAAGTTACCACTGCAGTTTTTGTGTCAGACTGTCAGGGATGAGCAGCTATAGCAGCAACTTCAGCGCTGGGTTAGGAGGCAGTTATTACGCCTTCAGTCCCATCCCATCCTCGTTTGCTATCGGCACTCCGGGCGCTTACCAGACTTCCTATTCCAACAGCTTCGGCGGGTATACCCCAGATCTGGTCAGCTCAGGTGGTGGCATGGCAGGCTATTCACAGCTTCCAGCTGATTGGGCAGCTGTCAGCGGAGTGACGCAGGTCCTCAACAAGCCCAATCTGTCTGTGGTCAGTGCAACAGGAGAATATACTGATCTGCTTGACCTACCTCTGATATCCAGCACAGGTCATTCAGGGCTGTATTCAGATCTCATAGGTCAGCCAGTCATATCCACCGTCGGACACACTGGTCTCTACTCGGATCTCATCGGCCAGCCTGTCATCTCTACCATCGGGCACAGCGGTCTGTACTCAGACATCATCGGAGTTCCAGCTATCAGCGTGATAGGGCATTCTGGGCTCTACTCGGACTTGGTGGGCGCGCCTAATTTGGCAACTGTGGCAACCACAGGAACGTATGCCAGCCTCACAGGACAACCGGTCATAGCCACCGCTGGTCACACTGGAAAATACAGCGACCTGAGTGGCACCCCGGTGCTGTCGGCGGTGGCCACTTCGAACAACTACCTTGACCTTACCACCTCCCTGCCCTGGCACCCGTTGCCACCGCTGGGACCTATTCGAGTCTGACAGGACTGCCTATCAGATCGACCGTTGCAGCCACAGGCAGTTATTCAGACCTGGTAGGGGCGCCTGTGCTCGCCCCGGTGGCCACAGCCGGTACCTATGCAAGCCTCACTGGCCAACCTGTCAGATCAACAGTAGCAAGCACAGGCAAGTATACCGACCTAATAGGCACGCCTGTGCTGGCTACCGTTGCTACGTCAGGCAAGTACGCGGATTTGACAGGCAACCCCGCGTTGGCACCAGTGGCAACAGCTGGGACGTATGCAAGTCTCACCGGCCAGCCTAATTTGGCTACCGTTGCCACGTCAGGCAAGTATACCGACCTTACCAACGCGCCTGTCTTGGCACCGGTAGCAACAGCTGGGACCTATGCCAGTTTGACAGGCCAGCCAGTCAGGTCTACTGTTGCAAGCACGGGCAACTATTCTGACCTGATAGGCGCCCCAGCCTTGGTCACCGTCGCCACGTCGGGGAAGTATACTGACCTCAGCGGTACACCCGCTCTGGCACCGGTAGCAACGGCTGGGACGTATGCTAGCCTCACAAGTCAGCCTAACTTGGCAACTGTGGCCACGTCAGGCAAGTATACCGACCTTACCGACCTTACCAACGCGCCTGTCTTGGCACCGGTAGCAACAGCCGGGACCTATGCCAGTCTGACAGGCCAGCCAGTGAGGTCTATTGTTGCAAGCACGGGCAACTATTCTGACCTGATAGGCGCCCCAGCCTTGGCCACCGTCGCCACGTCAGGGAAGTATACTGACCTGAGCGGTACACCCGCTCTGGCACCAGTAGCGACAGCTGGCACTTATGCCAGCCTAACGGGGCAGCCTGTTTTGGCAACGGTGGCGACGTCTGGAAAGTATACCGATCTGAGCCTTACTCCAGCTTTAGCAACCGTAGCCACAAGTGGAAAGTATGCAGACCTGAGCGGCTTACCACCGCTGTTCGCACCTTCCGGTTGGATAGCAGCACCCATGCCAACTGGCATTGCCAACTACGGTAGCACACAATCTCCTTTAGTGTACAGCTCGAGCGTCACAGGGACGATCTCGATAAGAGGATCTGTCACGGGAGCCACCAGCGGGAACATCGTCTGCACACTACCTGTCGGCTTCAGACCGAAGTACAATCAAAACTATACCGGTTGGGGTCAGAGCGCACAAAACAACGCTCCTGCACCTGTTTCATTAGTCATGACCAGTGGCGGAGCGTTATACTCTGTCTATTCGACTGGCAATTACGCGTTCTTTTTAGACGTCTCCCAGATCGTTTTCAGCACGACTTGATTTTATGTCCAGCTTGTAACCAAGATGTTCGGTCCTCCAGGGGGTTACACCCCGCCTACACCCGAGGTTCAGGGCTTTCTGCAGTCCACCCCTATCAAGTACCTGAGGTCTCAATTCGTGACCATAACATCAGGCACCGGAACCGTCACCGTCAATGCCGTCGATACCGATGGGAACGCTCTGTTCGCCGCCATCCATCACGTGTCTTTCACCCCGTGGCAAACGTCCGCCCCCAAACCCCCGTAAGCAGCTGTTGGTGTGGTGGTGGGTCGAAGGGGGCCACCTGACTTTGATCCACTGATCCGTGCCACCGGCACCCAAGCCCTCTATCTGCTGCATTTCCTCAAACCATAGAGATTTACAGGATTATGGGTGGATCAGTGGATCAGTGGATCATTACTATTACCTTATATACTTCTCTATAAAGTAGTATGTTATGTCTATGTATTACAGTATAATGCTAGTGATCCAGTGATCCAGTGATCCAGGGGGTAGCTCAATTCTGCACGGTTCGAAGAATGATGAGCTGAAGAGGGCTTGAGGTCTAATGGAACGGATCAGTGGATCATTTGTCTGGTCCCCCCACCTACACACCAACTGCTTCATACACACGCACGGACAGACATGATGACTAATATTCCAGGTCCTCTACTTCTTCCCCAGCTTCCAATGACGTCATCCACCCCTTCTTCTTGAGCTTGTAGATGCAGCCCTCTATGGACGGGAAGATGTAGAGGCCTCTCCTCGGTTGGCCCGCTAGGCAGCATCTGTGCTTTCCGGGCAGAATACCGATGCTAGCGAAGGTCTCCTTAAGATCAGCCTCGTTGAAGCGCAACCAGGACTGACCAGAGACGTATTTAGTGATGCACTTGGTACATGATCGACGGGCAACAAGCACTTGACGCTGTTTCCTCCCTGACTGTGTGACTCCCGCCTGATCAGCTCCTCGTCCAGATCGTCTCCCAGCAGGTTAGAAATGGCAGGAGGAATGGGACCTCTGGATTTGAAGGTCATCTTGATCTTGTCGTTCTCCCATGCAGCCCGCTCGTCGTAGTCGTCCACGTCAGCAGGCACGTGGGCAGCGGCGTTGGGTCTGTCCAAGATGACCGACTTGAGCCACTTGGCGGCTACCGGACACTGCTCGGAAGCCTGAGCTGCTTTGGCGGCCGTCATGGGTGCTCTGCCTATACGTACGCCTGTGCTGTCTATGCAGGTGCGAAGGTACTGGAAGAATATTTCTCTGACCACGGGATTGTTGACTAACGACCATAGCTCTGACCATTTCTCGTGACTGTATTGCATGAGGGTTGTGTTGAAGATAGCGTAACGCCTGCAGTCATGTGTGATGTTGAGGGCCTTGGTATGGTTGCTAGCTCCGATGTAGTTGTGGTAACTGGTCAGGTTCTGGGGCTCGTGGAACTTCTGCTCCGACCTGTAAGTGGGCTCCGTGATGAGAGTCTTCATCAGATCCGCCTGCTCCTTCTTGCTGCTGTGGAAGCCCTCGTCTGCAGCCAAGCATTACGTAATAGGTTAGGGCGAAGCATTAGTAATCCTTGGATAACTTGACCTAATGATCCAGTTTTAGTATCCGTTTAAGGTCTTGACCTAAAAATGGTGATTTTCAGAACAAGGATGGGGTGGATCACTGGATCACTGGATCAAAAGCGTTACAGATTTTCGTAACTTTTTCTTACCTATGAATACGAGGCACTTCAGCATGAGGTCGGAGTTGAACTGGCCGGTGACCGAGCCAAAGTTGGTGGCATGTAGTCCAAGCTTGTCGAACATCTTCACCATCAGACCCCCCAGAATTATACCCTTCCCAGACCCCTGTTCCCCTATGAAGAATGGCATCCATCCGATCTTCTTGTTGGGGTGCTTCACCACGTGGGCGAGCCACCCCATGAAGGAGTCGTAGTCCTGTTGGTCTCCCGACACCAGGCTGGCCAGGATGTGATCTAGCAGTGGCTGGATCTCTGCTATCTCCTCTGCCGTGGGCTGCAGGTACGGAGTTTCCAGGAGCGGCATTGCCTTTGCGCAGAGGTTGAACGCCTTTGGAGGGACGTCTTTGGCGAACGGCTCTGCCACGAACTGGTCGAGGGTCGCCTTTTCGAGGCGGTACGTGGACGCCTCCCAAAGCTTGAACGCCCAATCGAAAGGCTTGGTGTGGTCGCTCAGCTTGGCCTTTGCGAAGGTCCTGAAGTCCACCATCTCACCGTCAGCACCCAGATACTTTTCGATGAACATGCTCTGCTCCTTGATGAACACGTAGTGGTGGGACATGTAGCGAGCGATGGTGTCCTCGAAATGAAGGAACCAAGGTTGATCCGCCATTGCCAGATGCCGTCTGGCTCTGTTTCCAGAGCCCGACTCTGCTGATGCAAGGTTGTACACTGTGTCAAGGAGGCGACCGTCTACCTCCTCGGCTGGCATCCACACGTTGTTGAACAGCAGGTCGTCCAAGCACTTAGCCCAATGCCCGAGCTTGACAGGGCACTTGGACGCGCATTTGCTGGAAAGGCAATAGAAGTGCATCTCTCCTGATCTCCTAAACTCGACGTAGGCTCTGTTTCTGTCATGATGGGAGTCTTGGAAGCACTTGCGGCCAGACGGTCCACATTCGTACCAGATCCTGTTGCCGATGAGTTTGCTATGAGCGTGATGGGTATCTATGTGCCGCCGGGAAAGCTCCGTGCTGGCCATGGTGGCTAGTTGATCATCGTTGTATTGGTCGAGGTACGCGGCGCGTACGAGTTGCCTTCTCTGAGCACGCACCGAGAAATCCACTTCGCGATTCTCCGGGCACGGACGCGACGCCGGGCGTTCGTCATACGGCTTTAGCTTCTCGCTGACGTCCACCTCGTTGCCAGTGGTGTAGGTGACGACATAATCCTGGAAAGGGGGCGGATTTGGTTTTGTGACGAAATCTTCATTGTACACGCTGCAAGGAACGCTGTAAGTGGTGTCACCGCTGACCTTCGTTGCTCCTACCAGTCTCAGTATGCGCCTGCCGCCGGCTGAGGTGATGTCATAGACGTTGGGGTCCATGCATCCGTGATCACCAGCTGTCGTCAAGATATCCTCGAAGTTGCATTCGGTGATTATGTGCTTCAGGCACTCCGCTCTGCACGTCACGTTGTTGATGAAGATGTGCATGGAGAACTTGTACATGCCGGCCTTGGGGTCTCCTTCCGGCATCTTGCGCGTGTAGTCAGTAGCTGCCACGTTAGCCATGTCCACTACCGAGCCGCTGAAAGAATTTACCCATCTAAAGAAAGGTTCTAGAAGCTTCTCTCTAACCATGGCTTTGCAGCTCGCGATGTCGATAGGGAAATGAGAGTATTTCTCTATGTCGAAGAACACCTTGACGAGATCTCCATATCCGTACTGGACGAGGTATGTGAAGTAAGGCGTCCCTCCTCTTTGTTCGAGTTGGTTGTGTAGCCAGTGCACTGACCGTAGGGGCCCCTTCCAATAATGCTTCGTGGAACATAGCTTCAGAGTAGATTCGGAGAGGTTCGTCTGATGAACGTAACGCTCTCTAGCATCGAAGCGGATGTCGTTAGGTAGCACCATGCCTGCATTTTACTACATACGTCAAAAATCATAACGTATCGTGTTTAGCAAACCTAGTGAATAATACCTATGGATCGAGAGAAGATGGTAAAGAGATCGAGGAGTTGATGGTGATGGGCAAGAGATGATAGTGTTGTAGGTAATCGGTGATAGGTAGTCGGTGGTAGGTAGTCGGCTCGGAAGGAGCGAGGTAGTCGGCTTGGACGTAAATTGCCCAATTGCACGAGTAGGCGATGCAAAGTGTACGGCTGCAACAAACAAGCGAGTTTAAATACCTGTGCAATGGGATTCTAAATCATCTGCAAAAAGACGATGATCGAATTACGTCACTTACATAAGACGGTAAGCTTTTACGTCCGTCAGGCTTGTGACGCTCGCTGTAGATTTTGACAGCCTTGAACATTTTATGAAGGTTCATTGTACCTCTTGAAGTCATCACACAAGAACCGATTGGTGTCATGGAGAGTGTTTTCGATTATGATTCAGAACGACAATTGGTTGTTGTCAACAACGCAACCGTACCTGTCATCCTTGTTGGGGAAGACAGGACGCCGTACTTCAGATGTAACGATGCGGCACGTGTTCTAGGCTATGGAAATGTAAAGAAGGTTGTGACAAAGCATGTGCGTCGTCAGCAGATCACGACCCTTGCGGATCTGTTGCAAGAAGGTGTGCCCATTTTGGGCACCCCCTGTGAACCAAACGCAAACGACCTAGATTCCCGCTACATGCGGGAATCTGGATTGTATAGGCTAATCAGCCGCTCCAAGCTGCCTTTAGCGGAAGCCTTCCAAGATTGGGTCGAAGACGAAGTGTTGCCTGCCATAAGGAAGTCGGGATCTTATAGCATCAAAGGTCCAAATGAAGCACGTGGTTCGAGCGTTGTGGATTGGTCAAAGAAGCGGTTGGAGGGCAAGGATCTGAGCAAGCTGAAAAACGCAGCGTTGAAGGAGCTGATTCAAGGGGCTTTTGGCACCTCTGGCGCCAAGTTGTACCCGATTGTCAACAACCAAATCAACCAGTCTGTCATCGGCTTCAAGCAAACGACGACGCAATACAAGAAGCTCAAACAGATGCCAGGACGCATGTCCGTCCCTGACTTCTTAAGCATGGACGGGCAGGTGGCTAGGTGCATTGCAGAGACGGCTTTTAAGAAGTTCATATTGGAGAATCTCGCGGCCCTGCGACTTGGGCCTGAGAAGGAGGTCATCGGCAAGTTCGATATACTGGGGAACAAGTTGCGTGACAGTTTCGTTAGCATTGGCATGGGCGATCTAGAAAATGGAATGTTGTCAATACAACAGGCCAAGACACGCAAGAGAAAACTTGAAGTTGCACATAAGAAATCCTTGTGTGGCGCAACAGGAAGCGCTTTGGGTACTTTATCGTTGGCAACATCTTGTTGTTGACTACTAATTGTAGCGAATAAACAGATTTTGACCCACACACGTTTAATATAAAAGTGGCGGCTCCGGTGCAGTATGCTTAACACCTTCGATGTTTAACATCTTCGATGCTGCGAACGCATAACTGAACGGGTTCGTGACAGCTACGCTTTTTCTGGTTGTCAAACGTGGAAAGAGCAACGGTTCAGAGGGTCCAGTCTGCATCGGACTGGTGCATCTTGCAAGTTGTAAAGAGAGCGGCTTTACCCTCTAATTTTCTTGTAAATTGATGTCATCCCTTTGTAAATCTCCCTTCTTTTTGAGTATACAGATCCACCAACGACAGCCATTACAAATGTGCTTGGCACCAAGACATACGATGCGCATGCACCACCCGCGCCAGCTGACTGCCAAAATGAGTACCAGCTGCCAGCCTTTACCACGCCTGTTGCCATCCATTTTGCGGCAATTGAGCCCTTGACTATTCCTGGTGATGAAAACACAAAGATTCCCAACCCGTTGCCAGCTACAGTTGGTCCCAACGCACCCCCAGTAGTGGCAGCCGCTCCATAACCTGCAGCTGTTTTGATGTGCGCACCCCAAGCCGACATTTTTCTGTACATACTGCTTGAAGAGTGCCTCCACTTGCTTGCTTTACCCCTGGCACCTGCGAAGAAAAGCGGAGCCACTCAAACGCAAAATGACTAGTGCTTTTAATATACACTGACCAACGCTTCTATACCTGCGGAATCGTATGGAGAAGTTGGCTTGATCACCGGCACCACCGCATAGGCAAAGCGCAAAGTCAGTTTCGTAGGAGTAAAACTGCACCCGCACGAGACCCGCTTCGGCAATACCCAACCGTAGTGCAAACGAATCGGCATACACACGTAAGGAGGCAATAGGAAACGGATGCGAGTAGTTTTCCTATTTTACATATAGCGTAGCTGGCGCAACTTTAAAATGGCTTTCAAGCGATCTACTTACCTTGGTCACCGGGAGGAGTCCTCGCGTTGCTGTTGGCTCCGAACATGATGTAAGTGTGCAAGATGTAAGGGATAGCCGAAAGAAGCACTCGAAAGGTGAAGAATTGCGGAAGCGCGGGCGAGAAGTGAGCAACAGCAAGCTTGCAGCGAGCTGTAAAACATCCGTCGAATCCGAAATCCCCGCGGTTTTCCCAGTCCCAACTAACTTGTAACTACAGTCAACGTGCGTGACCTCTCCTTGACCCGCGTGACCTACGCGTGACCAGACCTGACCCGGGGGCGGCCACGTGTCTCAGTCAGAGATGACTCACCGATCCAGTGATCCGCTCCAGAGGCCTCAATCCTCAGAGTCAGATGCGTTGAGCAAAACTCTGTAAAAATAGCTTTTGGGGTGGATCACCTGGATCACTGGATCATTCTCAATTAGGTACTGCACTAACTACTACTCTTTCAATTAGACTAGTAAATAGGTGGATCAAAGAGGAATTGGGTAGGTATTTAGCTTAGGGTTGTCTGAATAGTGTTAGGGCTTAGGGTATGCCCTTACCACTGGCATTACTAAGGGCCTTTTTGTTGGTGTTACACACACACATTCAACCAACTGCTTAGTCACATAAGACAGCTGAGTTTGAAATCATAAAAACGCGGGTATTAATAATACCCTATTTGCAGAGGAATGAGTAACCACTTGCAGACAGATGAGTCAACTGGAATTACCTAAAACCTGACATAATCTGACATGTGACAGGAATATAACACAGGTTCAAGGTTCAGACATACATATATATATGTTTGTCTGACTGACTTGAATATCGGCATCAAGAGGTTTCTGCGCAAGGCAACATTATGATACACCTCCATTAAAATTCAATGCAACCACTGAAGATGTGCTTCACAAAGTGAAACGCGACAGCAGCCCTACACATGTTGCCTAAAAGCACCCTCGTGTGCAGGAACATGGGTAGAAGATGGTTTAAGAGTCATTGCGTGGTGTGAGTTCATCCGCCAGCAAGAATTGACGGTCTTACCTCAGCAATAGTTCCTCCAACTCTGCAAACTGGGCATTGTGACCGGCAGATCACAGAAGTGTGCATGACGCATCGCAAACGGTTCGCTTAAAAAAGACAGCGAACAGCAGGCACTGCCTGCCAGGCAGGGTACGAAACTCACACTGCACATGGCTGATCACATGGTGCTTGATCAGGCAATTGGCATCATCTTCTGTCCTGGTGCGACCTCCAAGACGTCTCGAAGCTGTCAAGCCCTGTTTTGATAGCTACTATTCCAGCAATGACGACGGCGCGGTAACATTTGTGGGAGCCTGCATTCGCGCGGGTATACAGGCCGCACTTCCGTCCGTGCAAGCTGGCCGCGTACGGTATGCTGAAAGCTGCTGCATGCTAAAACGCATGACCACTCAGTCATGAACCGCAACACGAAGCTGAAACCGCTGGCGCCTCGTCCTGTGGCAGAACAGGGGTGCTGCCAAGTCATGTCGTACCCTTGCTCGTCCATGGCAGCAGACGGACGTGCTGGATCAGTCAACAGGAACGCGTTTGTCGGTGCCAACCTGGGAGTGCACGCCTCCCCTCTCGAAGCAGTTACAAGCATGGACCCTAAGGATTACGTCTGGGGTGGAGGGTATAACTCATCTTTCTACGGGTGTCAATCATCCGCTTTTGCCGGTGCACAGCCTTGTTACTATCAAGCTCCGGACTATTCAGGACGCCATGGCCACTACGGTAAGCTTAGTGGACTGCGGCTGCATCTGTCAGCCAAGGCATGCAGCGATGCCTCAAATTTCTTGCATCTAGTGAGGCATCATTTTGACAGCTGAACATGCTGCTGGAGGCTTTAGAACACATACAATCCTGGTTGTGATTTGCAGGCTATGCTCAGCAGTATCAGCCATATGCAGGCATGTCAGCAGTTGATCCAGGTTATGCATGTTCTACAAGCCCTCTGCCTTACTCAGGCAGTGCTGCAGACAGCAGCAGAGGAGACTTGAGCGGGCAGGGTGGTAGCGCATCTGACACTCAGACCTCTGAAATTGAGGTGTGCTTTTGAGCTGAGCACAGCCCTGCATACACGTGTCTTTGCATATGACCTTGCTGACAATGCAGACTGCGGCGTGCATTGTAAGCAACATCAATCAGCAGGAACAAACCAGCAGTTGGCATACAGCTTGTGATCATGTTATCAGTGTCTCTGTGCTTTGAAGGGCCTGGGGCACACTGCGCCTTTAGATTCCCAGGTGGATGATCTGCTGGAACTTGGTGAGGACGACCTCAAGGCGATGCTCTCTCCAAACAGTATAGAAAGAGGTATGTTGCGGAACAAGACTTGCATGTGTGCTCTCTGCATGTTCCAACAATGCCTTGGGTTGATTGACAAAATTTGAGGTGTTGCACTACCACCGCATCTGCACAGACATGCTCAGCATCTTGCAAGCACCCTGTTGCAGGATGCAATGTGCTTGCAGCTGCACAATTCAGCATAGACAATACAGCATAGACAGCAGCTGCTTGCGGCTGGTGTGCCTTGACTCACCGACTCATCAGTCAAGATGCATCTGTGACTTGAAGGCAAGCGGGTGCATGCTGCTGCGCAACGACAATACACAGTCTATCAGCAGCAGTGACACAAAAGCCTGCCTTGATCATGCCGCCAGCAAAGCAGGTCATGAGGGGGAGTAAGTACCGACAGCAACTGCAGCTACTGCTTTTTTGCGTAGGCAGCTGAGCCTGCAGCTGAGGACTCTGGATCATGCAAACGAGTGAGGCATCTAGAGTCAGCAGCATCTGGTGACAGTCACATATCTGGTGAGACACGTCTGTCATGCAGGACATGCATGCTCACATGTGCAATCCCATCATGCACCTGTCACAGTTCCTCAGTGTTGCAAGTGACCTGGGAACTGCACCATCCACATCACATGACAGGCTCTGGAGAGACAAGACTTGTCCTGCACATACCTAGCTCATCATGGGCTGGAAAGCGTTAAATTATTTTTATTATTTTTATTATTACTACATCACATGCTCAGAAATGACATGTTCACTGTGTATACCTGAGTTTTGGGGGGTCCATGCTGTTCCTGGGGGGTCCATCCTGTTTCTTTACAGTGACAAGCCACCTTGTGTGAGCAGGGGACGGCACCAGGCTGGCTCAAGATATACTAACAACTGGTTATGCATGCAAAGCATCTAAGACTGGCAGATCAATACACTGTGCTCATGGAAGGACAGATTTGCATCTAGTCACTTAATGTTACATCACTGATGCCGATATGATACATGGAGTGACCGTTCAGTATAGCCCCTGCAACATCTATATATTACTATTACTACATTTTCTACATTTGTCGCCTTTGTATGCAGCCTCGCTGTTGCTGTGTCTTCACATTCTGCACAAGAAGCGTAGCAGACTCCAAGCGCAAGCAACATGCTCAACATTGCAGGGCTTAGGTGTTCAGGCTGGCACTGTCTCACTGTGCAAATGCTGTTCAGCATTCCCCTGATTGATCTATGCAATCTGTTTCCTGCAGGCTGTGAGGAAGTGATACTGCCAGATTTTGGTGAAGGCTTTGGTAACAGTGACAGCATGCTGCTCGGAGCCTCGCCCCTCTCGTGAGTGTCCTCATTACATGCCATCATTGAGTCAGTGTGATCACGTGTCAATCAATCAATTAATCAACAAATCATTCAATTCGTCAATTGATCACAGCTGGTACCTATGCCTTGGTTCATGACAGTGCAATGAGCGGTGGGTCAGACCGTAATGACAGTGGGTCAGACCGTAATGACGGTGGGTCAGACTGTACTGAAGCTCCATGTCCCCATGTTGCTGAATGTGGAAGAAAAGCTTGCATGCACATGATGACAGTGTTGGTTTGGCAATCACAGCCATAGTTACAATGGGGCAATTGTGCTGTCTTGCAAAGACGATTGGGTGAATGAACAGCTGCATCCTACAGCTGCACTCGTCAAGCTTCAGTGATGTCACAGCAGGCTGTAATCACACCTGTTCATGCATCAGTCTATGTAGGTTGGGGGATTGGCAGCATCCAGGCTGCGTTCAGTGCAGGTGGACTGCGCTCTGATGGTACTTGTTGATTGGCTTGTGCTGTACAACACACATATACCGTCATACAGGTCGATCATGTAGTTAGGGCTGTGTGCTTGTAACAAATAGGCCTACAGGTTTCTGAGTGACAAACAAAAGAAAGTCCACCTAGTTGGGAAAAAGATAGGCAGAGTATGATTGTGATAAGTTGCATGCAGGGGTGGGTCTGTGATGGATGAGGCAAACCCCTACTTGGGCCCCCTGCTGGACCCACCCACCTTGTCTGCTGCTACCCCAGTCCCAAGCATGGCCCCTGCGGAGCTGCACACATGCACTGATGGACCTCAGGGACAGAGCAGCAAGGAAGTTGTGAAGCAGCTGCTGGCAGGCATGAGCATGGCGGATGCCGTGCAATGCATCAACCAGTTTTTACGTACTGACAAACGGTGAGTCTCTGCAAAAAGTCCCTCTCTGGATTACAGAAACGTCCCTTTTATATTAGAAACACCCATTCAATATCACAAAGCTAAACTCAGAAACACCTGGGGACCGGTATCAGGCTTTTCTTCTATAGGGAGGTATCTCAGGTGTTGGCATGTCGCAGGGCCACATGCCACTGTGTAGCCAGGTGGCTTCAGGTAGGTGCCCAGGGGAATGCGCTGAGGAACATGTCTGAGCATGTGTGCAGATGCAGGATGACCTGCAGCTGCATACATGCAATGACACAGTCAACAATGTGCATTGTTGACAGAGTCAACTGACCTGGGGTGACATGACTGGGTCTGTCTTGGTATAGGTCCTGTTGACTGACATTAAATCACTGTTGAGTTTTGATAATAACAACAACAATTTAATGCTTTCCGGCTCATGATGAGCTAGGTACGTGCAGGACAAGGTTTGTCTCTCCAGAGCAGCTTGTTGAGTTTTGAGAGGCAAGATCTGCAGAGGTCACTCTGTGCGACACCCACATCAGTTGTGTACAATGTGTCTGCAGGGTCCTCGTGCAGGCTTTAGTCATGACCCTAATCTAGGAATTACTCTATTCTACACCCAGACAAACCTGGGATGACATAAGCCGCTCATTCATCTGTTGCCTGCTTGCAAAGTTACAATGCACCCACGTGTTTGGATTCTTCATTCTAATGGCAGCACTACCAATGATTTCTCTAAAATGGGGTCTGTTTTGATACCTGCTGCAGCTGGTCCCTTTTGACTTATGTTGCGCTTGTAATGAGACTGGTTTGTGGTGATGTCTGCAGGATTGCCAATGAGAAGAGGCAGGCAGTTGTGTCTGCACTGCAAGCAGTGTGTCCAACCAAGTCCCTGGTCGTCACTTTGCGACAGCCTGTGCCAATTGTCAAGGCTCAGCTGAAGCGCAAGCGCAGCAGCAGCAAGGCCTTGGAAGCTGCTCGCAACTCTTGAGCTGTCTGACTAGCTGAGCTGGGCGTGTCAGTTAGACATTTTGGGCTGTCGCCAGCTTGAGGGTGCTTAGTGAATGGCCCTTGAAGTCCATCGTTGAGGCAAAGCAGGGCTTAAGACATCAAATCCCTGATGCAATGAGCGATGTGATGCCAAATTCAACGGTCACATGTGCAGACAGTATAATTAGCACAATTGTCATGTCCAGGTCGCTTAGTACATATGGCTTACATGATGGTCAGTGCTTACAGGTGGCTTTGCGGGTTTGGCATCGTGAGTCATCAAATTGTGATGATTGACACTGATTTTATTTTTGATGTATGCTCAACTGAGAAGATAATCAGCAGGGTTGAGCAGCATCTAGCAATTTGCTATAGGTCTCCGATTTCAGTACACCAGTCTGCAATGCTACCATAGCATTCTTTGAAGTTTGTCACTGACTAGGATCATATTGTCCTGTCACAAGTTACATGCACAGTGCTGTGGGCCCCTTCCAAATATTTCCCTCAGTACAGATTAGGGATAGTAGTCCTTGGTCGCATGTTCAGATCTTGTCTGGATAATGCATCTGTGAAATATTCTGTCGTCCAGGGTCGGGAGTGCACTTGTGTCATCGAGAAAGTTGTCTTGAGAAAGGCTGCCTTGAGACTGTGAGTCGTTACATATTGATGAACATTCAGCGAGCTGGGCAACGTCCCATGATAGCTGTAACAACGATCATGCAAAGTATCTGCCCAACGTCCGATGCTTGTGCAACATGTCTGGCAAGTTAACGTCTTGTGACCATAACATGGACAAATCTTGTAGTGTCTGTCATGCCAATGGCACTGACATGCCTCTTTCTCAGCAGACAATGCTAAGAACATGACATTGTGAACACTCTCGCAACATACATCACATACATTTTGTTCTGTAACCTTATGCAGCCAAAAGATTACATGGCAGGGCTGAACAGGTGAACAGTACACCAAAAGAAGGTGTTCAATGCAGATGGTTGATTTTGATCACAGATCTTGAGAGAATTCTAATTTTATTGGGGAAGCAAGGGCCATATCGGTAAAACCACATATGTTCGTCTACAAAGCAAACAAATCTACGTTATTGTGTTGGGCATTCATTTGAGACATATGTACACAGACTATCAACTATGCAACCAGCAACCATGCGTGCCTCTTATTCAGTTCTTCTCATTCGTTTATTCAGCAACTCCGATGACTTGCATCACGTGTACTCAGAAGCCGTTGTAACTACAGGAATACACGCTGTCTGTTTCCTGTACGTCAAAGGTGCCGCTGACAATGTTATCTGGTCCCCTGATGTGGTGTTGAATGACTGGCTGGCCAGACTGACCGTGACTATTCCCTGCACCGCACATTGAGCATAGATCAGCACTTATTTATACTTTATGATCCCATTGTGCACCTCATCTGTAGTATGAAAGCAAAGCTGAAAGCTGGCTCAAAGATCACAGTACTTCACAATGTGCGGCCCAAGGCAAGCCAAGGCGACACATTGCACATGCATAGCCAGTACAAAGCTGCGTCAGCAACCGCATTGCATGGAATGCAGAGCTTAGAAAGATTGTTTCTGGTTCTCTGCTTGCCAGACCCCACCTGATAAGAAGGCTCCAGCACGACCTTGGCCACATACGTAGTGTCATTGCTACCACTGTTGGTCACGTCATAGATGGTGGTGACATTGCCAGCACCTGGGGAGCTGGCGGTGGTCACTGCCAAGTCAGCTGTCTGCCACTGCACTGTAGAGGTAGTAGGGCAGGCAATGGCAATGGCAGAGGTGTTGTCAGTGGTCACTGCAGCTGTGGTGTTGCCCACTGAGCTGTGGTAGCCCATGTTCACAGCATACAGGCAGCAGTCAACCCTGCAGGACATCATACAACCACTTGGTCCATGTTGCATGTCACAGAGTGGATGACCGTAAGCGTAAGGGCAGCGTAAGCAGTGTGAACACACGACATTGTCTTGTTCCCAAGGCATTGCAAGACACACAGCATATGCAAGCATGCTGCCAGGAATTAAGGTGACAGTATTACATGTCCATCACTCCACATAGCAGGTGCAATGCATCAAGTAGCATGATGCGCACAGGGACAGCACGAAGCAGATATACACAAAAGGTGTGTTCACTTACGCTCCAGGGATGGGGACATAAGGAGCAAATGTCTGCTGGGGAGGGAAAGAGGGCGCCAAAGCTGCACCAGGCAGGAACAGTGGAGACGTCCCAGAAGCTGGCGGGCTCATCATGACAAATGGTGCAGCAGCTGCTTGGGTGGGTGCTGGCGTGACTACTGGTGGAGCTGGCACCTCTTCTGGAGCATTAGCAACAGGAAGGGCTTGAGTAGGCGCTGGGGTAGCTGCAGGTGACGTTGGAGCAGCAACTGGTGACGCAACCACTGGGGCCGATGGGGTGGTAGCATAGGCATAGGGGCTAGGAGGGGGGAGAGTAGGGGATGGACTAGGGGTGGCAACTGGGGTCACAGTGGGGTTGATCCCTGGACCATTTGGAGATGTGCTGGGGGTCTCAACTGGAGTCTCAGAGGGGGTCTCTGTAGGGGTCTCAGTGGGAGTCGCAGGGAGAGCTTCAGGCGAGGTGGGGACATCACTGGCCTGGTTGGCAGGCCCCGGGGTAGGAGAGGGGCTTGCAACAGGGGTAGCCACCACAGTAGGACTAGCTGCTGCCGCACCTGGCGAGGCAACTACTGGTGCCTGTGGACTGATCACTGCTGGAGATGTAGTTGCAGGGACCAGAACCAGTGGTGTGTATGCAACGGGAGTAGCAGTTGGCGGGCTAGGTGAAAGCCCTGGGGAGGCCACTTCTGAAGATGGTGAAGGAAGTGTAGATGGGGGTGGGGGTGTGGTTGGGGTGGGCGGGGCCGGGACCTCCTCTGGTGCGTTGGCAACAGGGACCGCCTGAGTAGGTGCTGGTGTAGCTGCTGGAGTTACTGCTGGAGTAGCTGCTGGACTGGTGGCTGCTGGAGTGTTGGCTGCTGATGTGACCGCAGGGGTCAATGCAGGGGGCGGTGGTGGCGGGGCATAGGTCACCAATGAAGGCAGACCAGGTGACATAGTGACAGCAGGAATTGATGGTGTGACTGGAATAGCTACAGGTGTAGCTGTTGGTGCTGCAGTAGCAGCTGGTGTGACTGCAGCTGTGGCCATTGGGGTAGCAGTGGCAGCAGGGGTGGCGGTGGTGCCAGTGTTGGCTAAAGCAGGGCTGGTAGGCGCAGTCGGGGAACTGACCACAGCTGTGGGAGATGGTAGTGAAGTGGGCCCTGGGATAGCAGAGTAGGGGCTGGAGGAGGGGGTGACAGGGGATGCAGTGGGGGTGCTGCTTGCTGCTGGGGTCTCAGTGGGGGTCTCAGGCAGATGAATGAAGGGAGTGCCAGGGACATCACTGGCCTGGTTAGCAGGCCCTGAGGTGGGAGAGGGGGATGAAAGGGGGCTGCTGGTGGGGCTGGAGGGGGCAGGAAGAGGGGCTGCGGGGCAGCGGCCACATGTGGCAGCGCAGTAGCCCCCAGCAGGTGCATTTGAGCCAAACATGAAGGCTGAGTTACACTTGCCCATGTTTTGCTGCTCCTGGCATGTATACACACTGTCTGGAGGAACATCATCACAGCTGGAAGCTGCAGGAGCAGGTGCTGGAGCAGCTGATGGAGAAGCTGCTGAGGGACAGCGATTACAGGTGGCAGCACAGTAGCCCCCAGCAGGAGCTCCAGCTGTGAACATGAAGTCAGCACTGCAGCTGCCAAAGCTCCTCTGCAATTAAGCAATCACTGTGTCAGTCATCAGCTCTGGTTTCAGTCAGTCGGATGTGGCAACACTGTGAGTTGTCCAACAAACTCTGAAGCGCAATTGCGCAGGGTCGTGTGTGTGCAGGAGTCCAGAAATTACACCCTAGTGTGCAGTACAGCGTGCATGGGTGACGTACTGTGCAGCCTGTTACATATATGAGCACGAGTATGTCTGCAATGTGCAGCATTTGCTTCTTCTATCACCATGATGCAAGCAAAACAGTGGCACTTTGTATGGATGATGTTCCCTGGTCCCCAAGCAACTCATGACTTTTACAGCTATGCATCATGACTTAAATCAGTATGAAAGCGATTGCCATTCTGCCAGCCACATGCACTCTGCTCTAGCCAAGCATAGGCCAGTGCTACAAAACAACAAAACAGCTCACCTGTTGAGCACATGTGTACAGACTGTCTGGTGCAACGTCTGCACAGCTCTCACCAGCTGCTGCTGTAGCAGCTGGCACAGAAGGCGCAGCAGCAGCTGCAGTCACAGCAGGAACAGATGCTACTGGCGTAGCAGTGGGCACAGCTGTGGCAGCAGGAGTGGCAGTCACTGCTGTATCTGCAAGACCTGGACTGGAAACAATCACAGGGGACATAGTCACTGGGCTAGGGCTGTAGGTAGCAGGTGCTGTAGCAACCGCTGAGGGAAGTGGGACAGCAGGTGTACCAGCTACGTTAGTAGCAGCAGGTATGGAAGGTGTGACAGGGACTGCCACTGGTGTAGCTGTTGGTGCAGCGGTGGCTGCAGGTGTGGCAGCAGGTGTGACTGTTGGCACAAAGGTGGCAGCATGCGTGGCTGCAGCTGTGGCTGTTGGCGCGGCGGTGGCGGCTGGTGACACAGCAGGTGGTGCAGTCACTCCTGTGTCTGCAAGACCGGGGGAGGCCACTGCTGTTGGTGAAGCTGCAGCTGTGGTGGCAGGCACTGTAGCAGCTGGTGTGGCAGCTGGTGTCGCAGTCACACCGGTGTCAGCCAGTCCAGGAGAGGCAGTTGCTATGGAAGTTAGTGCAGGTGTAGCTGCAGGTGTAGCTGCAGAACTTGACGCTGACCCATAGGGAGTTGGTAGAGGGGCTGCAGCTGAAGTTGTGGCTGGGGTAGCTGCTGGGATCTCAGTGGGAGTCTCGGTGGGGGTAGCAGGCAGCGGGATGAATGGTGTGGGCACATCACTGGCCTGATTAGCAGGTGCAGGGGTAGGAGTGGGGGAGGCGGGGGCGATCACAGGGCTGCTTGGGGCAGGGGCAGGGGCTGAGGGGCAGCGGCCACAGGTGGCAGCGCAGTAGCCCCCAGCAGGTGCACCAGCAACAAACATGATGTCTGAATTGCATGCGCCCATGACTTTCTGTGACAAAAGACACAACCCATCAGTGTGATGCCGTGTCTGCACTCAATGCAAAGTGACATGCATGACAAGATGATCTGTTTCTGGCATATAAATTGGCAGAGGTCGAGCAATCAATGGCAGGTGTTGCACCAGCAATGCATGCAATAGAGCTTGGATGATCTGTGATCTGTGATCACATGCCATGTATTCCAGATTGGATCGCCATTGAGAATCTGATGCATGGCTTCTGTCCATCATACACTTTGCATCAACCAACGTGGTGAGCTATCACATGTGTCTGCCAAAAACATCAAGCGCAGCTTCAAAATGGGTGTTCAGTATGGCCGCACAGCATTGCAAAGCAAGACTTCACCCTAAGAAAGCTTCTGGCATGTTTGGGCCACACTGCATGCCTGTTGTTCATACAGCCAATGTCAGCATTAACGAGCTGTATACACAGTTGCTGTACTGCTGACTACAACAGAAAAGGGCATAATGCCTTGCCTTTCACACCATGGTCACAACACAACACAACAGCAAAGAGGGTTGCCTTGCCTGTTGAGCGCATGTGAGGTTGCTGTTGGGTGGGGCGTCCACACACAAAGCCACAACTCCAGTAGGACTAGCTGTTGGCCGCACGGTGGCTACAGCTGTGGCTGCAGGTGAGACCTCTGGTGGAGGTGCTGCCACTACAACTGCTGGTGTCACTGCTGGGGTGACAACAGGAGTGGTAGACATGGGAGAGTAGACAAGAGGTGCAACAGGTGTTGCTGATGGTGACAGCACAGGTGGGCCAGTGGGAAGAGGAATGGAAGCTGTTGCAGGTGAAGCTGTGGTGGCAGCTGTGGGGGCAGCTGCTGTGGTAGCTGGGGTGGCAGTTGGGACACCGGTCACCCCTGTATCAGCAAGCTCTGGGGTGGCTGCTGGGGTTGCAGTAGGGGTTGCAAGAGGGCTGGCTGGACTAGTCACAGTACCAGGGGCAGTAGGTGCAGTGGTGGCAACTGTGGTTGGAGCAGCAGTTGCAGCAGCGGTGGCAGCAGGGGTTGCAGCAGCTGCTGGGGAGGGTGAGACTGCTGGCACAGCTGTGGGAGCAGGAGTCGCAGCTGTGGTGGCAGCAGCTGTTGGTGATGGTGATCTGCTAGCCCCAGCGTTCAGCAGACCTGTGGATAGAGTTGCTGCTGGCGTAGCTGCAATTGTGGCAGCTGCAGTGGCAAGTGGCGTAGCAACAGCAGTGGCAAGTGGAGTTGTAACAGCGGTGGCTGTAGGAGCTGCAGCTGTGGGTGTGGCACCAGGCAGGACCCCAGAGTAAAACAGGGGCTCTGGGGATGCAGGGGACGATGACGGGATGGCTGGCGTGCCAGTGGGGACTGGGACAGCACTGCCTGAAGACTGAATTGGGGTAGCCCCAGGTGACACCCCTGTGTAGAACAGCACCGGGGACGTAGGGGTGTCAGTGGCTGCTGAGGTGGCTGATGGGGTCTCGGTAGGGGTCTCAGTAGGGGTAGCAGGAAGAGCTTCAGGTGAAATGGGAACATCACTGGCTTGATTTGCAGCCCTGGGGGCGGGAGAGGGGGCGGTGACTGGGCTGGCGGGGACAACTGCTGCTGGTGATGGTGAGGGAGAATGTGATCCACCAGCTCCAGCATTGAGCAAGCCAGTTTGCAATGTACTGGCTGGTGTGGCTGCAGGTGTGGCCGCAGCTGTGACAGTGGGAGCTGCAGCTGTGGGTGTTGCACTTGGGATGACCCCTGAGTAAAACAATGGCTCTGAGGATGCAGGGGACGGAGATGGGATGGCTGGCACACCAGTAGGGACTGGGATGACACTGCCTGGGGACTGAATGGGAGTAGCGCCTGGTGAGGTGCCTGTATAGAAGAGGGTTGGGGATGTGGGGGTGCTGGTGGCTGCTGCGGTCTCAGCAGGGGTCTCGGTGGGGGTGGCAGGAAGAGCTTCAGGTGAGGTTGGGACGTCGCTGGCCTGGTTGGCAGGCCCCAGAGTGGGGGAGGGGGATGGGGACAACGGAGCAAGAACTGGGCTAGCTGGGGCTGGTGCAGGGGCAGAAGGGCATCGGCCACAGGTTGCAGCACAGTAGCCCCCAGCAGGAGCAGTTGCGCTGAACATGAAGGCTGAGTTGCAGTTGCCCATCGTCCTCTGCAAGCAGCAGGGCATGTCACGAAAATGGCAATCAGCACCTGCTCGTAAGATGATTGCAGCCGCTGCATTACTGTCTGTAGGTTGAGGCAGCAGCCTCCAGCAATCCTGATGAATTGCAACAGAGATGCAGCTACAGCATTTCATGTTATTGAGTCAAGCATGTCAAAAAATCTTCTCAAGCAAAAGAATAGCCGCTGAGGCAAATAAACCATGGACAAGATGAGGCAAGACCAATTTCAGTATTATGCTTGCAGGCGCACTAGTACCCACAACATGCTTGCAGTTGCACAGCAGCAAACACAGGGCAGAAGCACGACCAACTCAACTGCAAACACTTGCCAAACGCCATACCTGCTGCTCGCAGCTGTTTGCACCATCAGGTGCAATGTCCGAGCAGTTTGAGCTGGGAGACGACACTGCAGCTGTTGCAGCTGGGCTGCTTGCTGCAGGGGTCATTGATGGTGTGGCTGCAGTGCCCGCAACTGGGGACACTGGGGGGTTTGCAGAAGGGGTCACAGCCGGAGAGGCCAGGTAGGGTGAAGGCACAGCAGCTGCTACTGACTGACTAGGCACAGCAGGGCTGCTCAGTGGTGACGGAGGG